>ODAI011573734.1_pt1 | contig 12386 bp, 12 predicted proteins | sample 1539321 | NCBI WGS metagenome assembly ODAI01 (sample SAMN02144231, study PRJEB22623) | gut metagenome | biome: sheep rumen | host: Ovis aries | place: New Zealand
GACGGGGTTATCGCCTGAGAGGTCACGAATCATTTCCGCATAAGCTTTCAGCATGGTAAGGGGAGTACGCAGGTCATGAGAGACATTTGCAATCAAATCTCTCTGCATGGTATCGACTTTTGACAGTTCATTTTCGGCATAGGTGAGGGTATCGGCTAATTTTTTTGCTTCGAGGTATCCTCTGCCGTCAAATTTTGTATTGAAGTCGCCCTTTGCGAGATTTTCGGCGGAGCGTGTTATTCTGTCTATCGGCTGAGAAATTCTGTTTGACATGAAGAGCGAGATAATAAACGCAAGAATAACGAGGATAGCGGTTATTATCATGAGCTGACGCTTGATGATAGTCACAGTAGAGCCGACAGGGGCGAGGGCGGTATTTATGAGGAGATAGCCTGAATTTTGTTTGGAATCGCCTATCATACAGCCGTAGAGCATCATATAGCTTCCTGTGCGTGGATTTTTGACTTTTCCCTGAATGGGCTGACCGCCGTTTTCGTTTATTTTCTGGACATATATGTATGTACTGTTTTCTCTGCCGTGGATAAGGCAGTCTCCGAAAACTTCACGGGAAATATGGGAACGTCCGTATCTGTCGAGAATTTCAATGCACAAATCGTTATCGACTGAAATATTTGTCAGATTCTCATTGAATACTTCGTTTGAATCGTTTTCATACGAATTTATGATATATTCAGCGGAATTGTTCACGTCCCTTACTTTCATGTAAACGTAGAATTTTTCGAGAAACAATATCTGAAACAGCCACAGCAGGACAAATACTATTATTGTAAATCCGACAAAATAGAGCCATATAGTAAATTTAAGCGGTATTTTTGCGGAAACGGAGCGTATTTTCTTAATTGGCTTCAAATTTATACCCCATTCCTCTGAGAGTGACTATAAATTTTCTGTATTCGCCGAGACTGTTTCTGAGCATTTTTATATGTGTATCGACAGTTCTGTCGTCACCGAAAAAGTCATATCCCCATACTTCTTCGAGGAGCTTGTCTCTTGAAAGGGCGATATTTTTATTTCTGACAAGATAGAAAAGCAGGTCATATTCTTTTGGTGTCATTGAAGCTCTCTGACCGTTCACATACACTTCTCTGCCTGAGATATCGACTTCGAGACCTTCAAACACATACTTGTCGGGTTTTGCGGAATCCGAGGAAGATTTTCCTCTTTTGAGTACGACCTTGACTCTTGCCATGAGTTCCTTAGGGGAGAAAGGTTTCACAACATAGTCGTCAACGCCTATTTCAAATCCGAACAGCTTGTCATACTCTTCGCCTCTTGCTGAGAGCATTATAACGGGAATCTGTTTTGTCTTATGTATTTCCTTGCAGGCAGAATAGCCGTCAAGTCTTGGCATCATAACGTCCATTATAATCAGGTCATAGTCATTTTCGTGGCATAGATTTACGGCTTCCATGCCGTTTTCCGCCTCTGTAACCTCATAGCCTTCAAACTCCGCATATTCACGGACAACCTTTCTGATATTCATTTCATCATCAACTATTAAAATATGTGCCATACTTTACCTCCATTTAAAATCGTCAGATTTTCGCCTTTGATGCTTGCCATTTCGTTCACTCCGCTATGCTGCGTTCACTCTCATGGCAAGGGCGAAAATCTTCCTCAATATTTATTATACCATTATACAGCATAAAAGTGAAGATTCTGTGAAATATTTCTTTATATTTCAAAAAACTTTATAAAAAATGTATCGCAGACGCAAAAATAACATTGACATTTTAGGTTAAATTTGCTATAATTAATTTAGTCGGTTTAAATCCGTCTATTTGCTTTTCAAAAAGCATCAAAGGAGGATATTATATGAAATTTGGTAATCCGCTTGCGGCAGCCCTTGTAATAACTGCTGCCACAGTGCTGATTGTATCATATGCCCTGCGTCAGCCTGACAGTGCGCTGCTTGTAATCATTGTATATATCACAACGATAATTTTTCTTTCGATAATCGTTTATTTCATAAGCAAAATTTACAGCAAGCACAAGTCTTCCGTTGACCCAGAGGACTTTATCGAAATATGTGAGGATTTGAATACCGAAATTGCCATATGGTCTGATGATTTTTCACTCATAATAATGAATAAGAAACTGCGTGACCTCATCGGCATAGACTACGAAAAATATGACAAGAAAGAAGCCCTTTTCACCGCTTTCGGTCTTAAAAAGGAAAACGGCGAGGATATACAGCAGTTTATCAAAAGCCCTTCATATGAAAGTTCTTTCAAAAATCCCAGCGGTACTGTAAGTATTGCATGGAGTACCTCTCCCGTCAAGAAAAGAAAAAAACGTTCTGTATTCCTCAGCACAGGATTCAACCTCACCGAACTCAAAAAAATGAAAAATAATCTCGCAAGTGCCAACGATTTCTTTAAATCTTCAATGGAACTTGCCGAAATCGGTCTGCTTATGAGTTCCGACAAGAAAAAATTTGTCGCCTCTCCCGAAGCCGTGAAAATGCTCGGAATAAAAAACAGTACCATTGATGTCTCTGTCCTGCGCTCCATGATTCACCCCAATGACAGAATACATTTTGAAAGAGCCGTAAAATATGTTGATGCAAGCGGAAGCGTCAACAGCATAGAAATGCAGATTAAAAGCAGCGGCGGCAGTTCGTACCGCTGGTATAATTTCCGCTACAAATCCATAAAGGGTACTGCCAATACAGCCTCGCTTTTCGGTGGTGCGCTCATTGATGTCACTCAGGAACATGAAAAGGATATTCTCATCGAACGCCTTGCCTACATTGATGAAGTAACCGAAATCGCCAACAGAAACAAACTCATGGCAACAGGTCAGGAACTCTATGACACCTGCAATGTCCTCGGTCACTCATACTGGATAATAGTCCTTGATATAGACCGTTTCCACATAGTAAACGATACCTGCGGATATGAAAACGGCAACTACATACTCAAAAATTTCGCCCATATCCTCTATAAATTCGTTACTCCCGGCGGAATTGCCGCCCGCATAAGCGGTGACAATTTCGCACTCATACTCAAAGACTACGGTGATGACGATTTGCCGTCAAGAACTGCAAGAAGTATTCAGGAAGAATTTGCGAAGCTTGCAGTTGATGACTTTGAAGCAATAACTTTAAGCTGTTCAGCAGGATTTTCCAAAATGCCAAGTGACGGAAATTCTTTCCTCGATGTCATGGAACACGCTGAATTTGCCCTCAAATCCGCCAACGGCTCACAGAGTACAATTATAGGATATGAACCAAGTATGCACGATTCAATAATAGGCAGAAATGAACTCGAAAAAGCCCTTGCACTTGCAATAGACAATAACGAACTCCAGCTTTTCTATCAGCCCAAAATTGACCTCAGAACAGGTAAAATCATGGGCGTTGAAGCCCTTATCCGCTGGATTAAGCCTGACGGAACAGTTATAAAGCCGGATTCATTCGTGCCTGTTGCAGAAAGTTCACACCTTATCGGTAAAATAAGCGAGTTTGTCCTCAATGAGGGCTGCCGCCAGAATAAATTATGGCAGAAAATGGGCTATCCCAATATAGTTATGTCAATCAATTTCACTTCAACAGACTTCTATCAGGCTGATTTGAAGGAAAAAGTCCTCGAAGCCCTTGCAAAATCCAAACTCGATGCAAAATGGCTCGAAGTTGAACTCACTGAAACTCTCGCCCTCAGCGATATAGATTTTGCCGTTTCACAGATGAATAAACTGCGTGAACTCGGTGTAAAACTTGCTATGGACGACTTCGGGACAGGATATTCCTCACTCAGTTATCTGCAAATACTCCCCATAACACTCCTTAAACTTGACCGCTCATTCATAACCGATATACAGCATGACAATATCGCCTTTGAAATAGTTTCAGCCGTCATAAGAATCGCTAAATCCAAAAAAATAGAAACTATCGCAGAGGGTATCGAAAATAAGGAGCAGGAGGAAATTCTCCGTCAGGCTCAGTGCGACTACGGTCAGGGCTATCTCTACGGAAAACCTATGCCTGCCGAAAAAATGAACGAGTTCTTTGAGGAAAACGCAAAAATTACCGCAAATATTTCGGATAATCCGAATTAATAACAACAGATTAAATTTAAAATGGAGGTATAAACAAATGAAAAGAAGAATTGGTATTCTCACCAGCGGAGGCGACTGCCCCGGACTCAATGCCACTATCAGAGGCGTTGCAAAAGCCTGCTATGAGCGTTTCGGAGAGGACAATATCGAAATTGTCGGCATCTCCAACGGCTACTACGGTCTTATAAACAACCTCTGCAAGGATATGTCTCCCTCGGCATTTTCAGGTATTCTCACACAGGGCGGTACTATCTTCGGCACTAAGCGTCAGCCGTTCAAGATGATGCAGGTTATAGGCGAGGACAATGTAGACAAGGTTAAAAATATGAAAGAAACCTATAAGAAACAGAAACTTGACTGCCTTCTCACCCTCGGCGGAAACGGTACACATAAAACTTCAAAACTCCTCGCTGATGAGGGTCTTAATGTAATCGGTCTGCCAAAAACTATTGATAACGATATCTACGGCACAGATGTTACATTCGGATTCCATACCGCAGTTGATATCGCAACAGACGTTATTGACAGACTTCATACAACAGCCGCAAGCCATTCCCGTATACTTGTATGTGAAATAATGGGAAACAAGGCCGGATGGCTTACTCTTAACGCAGGTATCGCAGGCGGTGCGGACGTTATAATTATCCCTGAAATTCCTTACGATATCGACAAGGTATGTGATTCTGTAATGGCAAGAAGTGCATCAGGAAAAACTTTCTCAATCCTCGCAGTTGCAGAGGGCGCATTCGATATCAATGAGGCTAAAATGAAAAAGAAAGAACGTGCAAAGAAACGCTCCGAAGCAGGTATCGTAACTGCTACAAGCCGCATAGCTGCACAGATTCAGGCTAATACAGGTATGGAAGCAAGAGTATGCGTCCCCGGTCATATGCTCAGAGGAGGCGCACCAAGCGCATACGACAGAGTTCTTTCAACACAGTTCGGAGTTCATGCCGCTTATCTCATAGCTAAGGAAAAATATGGCAGAACTGTCGCAAAAATAGGAAATAAAATCACTTCAAACGACCTGAAAGACGTTGCAGGAAAAACAAAGTTTGTCGATACAGACAATCATCTTGTAATAGCTGCCCGTGATATCGGTGTTTCATTCGGTGACTGATTAAATTATTATAAATTCACTGCTTGCGTAGCCGACTGTCTGATTATAGCCGACAACATACCAGCCGTTTGTTTCACCGTTTATCATTACCGTTTCACCGTTTGGGACAGAAGTTATAATTCTTCCCGAAAGTGACGGATATGCACGAATATTAAGCCCTGAGCCGTCTGTTACCACTGTTCCCCAGCGCACGGCTGAGGGCTTTATAAATGGTATGCCGAAATAATCGCACAGTGAACGCACGATATTTGCGGCAATGATTTCGAGATTATTTTTCAGCCATGCTTCATCTGCATAGTTGTCATGGTATCCGATTTCGCAGAGTACGGCAACGGCTTTGGTTTTGAGGACTTCTCCGAGGGAATATGTCGGCACAGCTCTTACCTTGTCAGGCAGGGGATATATGCTTTTGAGGTTGTTTGCAATTATATTTGCAAGTTTTTCGCTTTGTGAGCTGTTGGGAGCGAAATATATATCTATACCCCTTAATTTTCCCGCAAGGCTTTCAGGGGCGGCATTTGAATGGAGTGCGAGGTGAACGTCATAGTTACCTGCATTTGAATCCGAAATTGCACCCTGAACATTTCTTTCAGGGTCATTTCTCACGAATACTATTCCTGATGAACGCAGATACGGTTCTATTCTGTCAGCAAGAATATTCATATAGAGTTCTTCGTTGCCGTCAGTTGCATATTGATTCCATTCCTGAGTTGACGGACTTAAAAATACCTTTGGCATAAAAAATTTCCTTTCAGCAGAATTGAGAATATTCTCAGTACATTATATGCTGAAAGGAATTTTTTGTTATTTTTTATCTTTTTTTACTTTCGGGACTGCATATTTCGGCTTTATGGGTTTCTGCTTATTCTTGAATACTATCCATGAATAAATGCAGACGATTATATAAAGCGCACACAGCAGGAAAGAAATCATAAAGGCAGTTTTGAACCAGCTTGATTTAGGGAACATTGTCATTGCATAGGTATTATATTTTAGGAAAGATTTTTTCACGTCAGATACAGCAACAAGTTCGACAGTAGCGAGTTCTTCGCCTGAATAGGTCAGTGTTACTTCTCCGAGTACATCGCCCTTGTTTACGGGAGCGTTCAGCTTATCATAATACCATACGATATTGCTTTTGTTTATTGTGGAGATATCGACTTCATCATACCAGAGAATCGAGACTTCATTTTTTGGTTTAGCGAGAACATAGTCATTTCCCTCTGCGAGTTCAACGGGGATTTCGCCGAGTTCAGCGGTATCTGCGAGAACTGTCTGATAAGAGAAGTGGTTGAATGCCCAGTTGAAAAGGTATTCTGCATCTTCAAAGTTAAAGAACATGAGATTGCCCTGAGAATCGTTAAAAGGTGCTTTCAGCAGTACAGCGAGGTAAGTGCTTCCGTCCTTGCTTGCCATTGTTACTATATTTCTCCCCACGACATCGAGCGAGGCGGTTTTTATACCTCTTGTGCCTGCGTAGTAGAAATCACTTTCGGGGTCAAGCATGGCATTTGAGTGCTGCCATTTCCAGCTTGCATGATTTTCGTGTGTGTCAAGGTTGGGAACAGTGGGATTATATTCAAACGGGCAGGAGATTTCATCAAAGTGCGGAACAGTAAGTGCATACATGGTGAGTGTAGCCATATCTCTTGCGGTGGTGTACTGATTTTCGTCATAAAGACCTGTGGGGTTGGTGAAATGGGTTGAAGTCATGCCGAGTTCAGCGGCTTTGTCGTTCATCATGTTGACGAAACTTGAAACGCTTCCGCCTCCGAAATGGTTTACAAGCGTCATGGTAGCTTCAACCGAAGATGTCAGCATCATGGCGGTAAGCAGGTCGGTGACATTAAGCACATCGCCGTCAACAACGTCAATATATCTCAAATCCTGAGAATACTGGGTATCATAGAGATTTTCATACAGACTTTCACGAATGGTAAGTTCTTCATTGAAGTTTGTACAGTTTTCGAGGATTACGACGGCAACCATTATATTCACAAGCTGTCCGGGCATCTGTTTGGTATCGGGATTTTTTTCATGGATAACAGTTTTGTTATTCATATTTATCAGGACGGCAGATTCACTGCTTAGGGGAGTTTTTATGGAGAAATTGAGTGCTTTTGAAGGCACGGGTGTCACAAAGGGCAGAATCATGATAACTGCCGCAATAGCTGCAATAAATTTTTTCATTTGGTACTCCTTTTATATGAATATCACGGAAAATTTGTTCGTAAGATGACATTTTCCGTCATGTTTTTATCTATAAAGACATTATAACATATTTTTTTTCATTTTAAAAGGGGTTTTTAAAATTTTTCTGAAATTTTTTATTAATTATTCAGGGAGCGCACAGCTAATTTTTCTATTGGACAGCCTTCGCAGAAACATGAATAATATACTTTGGTACATTTTCTGAATTGAGCGAATTTTTTCTCAGCTTTTTCGGGGTCATCATATACTTTCCAGAAGCCTGTAAGCAGACATTCTTTTTTCTCGATAAATCCGCACACATCTTCGGGTGGATATCCGAGGAAAAGACCTATTTCGTGCGGAAATTCATCACAGCTTGTCAGTCTTGAAATTAATTTTCCTATGCAGTAACTTTCGGTATTGCATTCATAACCGCACTGTCTGAGGACTTTTTCAGCCTTTTTATTTCCGAGGTCAGATGCAAGCCTGTCGGGACGGTAGATATATATGAGGGCTTTATTTTCGTAAATTTTAAGCGGTATAACACGCAGCCCCTTTTTGTTTAGCAGTTTGTTGAGGCGACAGACATCGCACATAAGGGCTGAATTGTCCTCAAAGCTGTACATGAACATATTTGCAGTTTTAAGTCCTGCGAGGGTGGGCGAGCAGTGTTTTACCAGAGTTTCATCACACATTTTATTTCCTCCCCTTGTGTGTTTCGAGAATGTTTTTGAGTGCAGATGCGGAACTTGAATGAGAACGTTCAATTTTGGTATTTAGACCTTTTGTTTCGCTTATTGCACATCTTGCCATTTTATGCGACATAGTGCCTGTAAAAAGCACAAGAAGGTCAGGTGTACCGATTTGTTTTCTGAGGTCTGTTTTCATATGGGTGAAAATTTTCGCATTGCACTTGTATTCCTGACAGATTTCCTTATATTTTCTTATCATGCAGTCGTTTCCGCCTACTATAACTACGCTCATGGTAAATAACTCCTTTTTATTTATACGGTAAAGATTTTTCACTGATGATTACAAAGGTTAGTTTTAACTAACTCTATGATTTTATTATATCTTTAATTTTGACAATTGTCAAGGATTTTAAAAACGGCAAAATTATCTTCTTCAAATATCCACAAAAAAACATATTATTATATGTGAAATATGGATATAATCAATAAAAATCTGTTATACACGGATAACAAAAAAGCTCTCCCACGACAGGAGAGCTATATTGATATTCATATTCCGAAAAGGTCAAATTCGGGGGTATATTTTTTGTCAGCGGAGGATTTTTCTTGAGTATAGCCGTTTATTCCGAGATTTTCGGCATGGCGGACAACGCTGTTGTATTCCATTTTAGTTAAATTTCTTTTCAGTTCATGGAATTTTTCGGGGATAAAATCAAAAGGCGTATACTGTCCCATAATGCTCATAAGATATTTTTCGGGCGGAATATTTTCGCTTATCCAACTTATTACATTCATGCTGTCGTGACGGCAGGAGGGGAGGACTAAATGCCTTATTACCGTACCTTTCAGTAATTTTCCTTTTTCATCGAATTTAAGATTTCCGACCTGTTCGGTCATTCTTACAATGGCTTTTGAGGCGTATTCAAAATAATTTTCCGCACGGGAATATTTTGCGGAAATTTCAGAAGAAAAATACTTCAAATCGGGGAGGTAGATATCAATATACCCGTTAAGCATATCAATAGTTTCGCAGAGTTCATAACCGCCTGAATTGTAAATCACGGGGATATTTATTTTATTTTTAACCAAATCAAGAGCCTTGATTATATCGGGGACAAAATGCGTGGGAGTTACAAGTTCGATATTGTCTGCACCTTTTTCCTGCAATTCAAGGAAAATATCCGCAAGTCTTTCGTGAGATATAATTTTCCCGAAATTTTCATTACTTATAATATTATTCTGGCAGAAACAGCACCGCAAATTACAGCCCGAAAAAAATACTGTTCCTGCACCGTTTTTCACGGATATACAGGGTTCTTCCCACTGGTGGAGAAAAGCTTTTGCGGCAGTTATTTCCGCACCCATACCGCAGAAGCCTGTTTTTTCGTATCTGTTCACACCGCACATACGGGGACATAAACGACAGTTTTTATATTCATTTCTTATATTAAAATTATTTTCTTTCATTTTACTGCTCTCATTGTCTAAGATATTACTTAAATATACTATCATATTTTTCAATATAAGTCAACAATCCGAAAAAGTATATAAATTTTATCGTGAATATCACAAAATTTTCACTTGCTTTTTTGTGGAAAATGTAGTATAATATTTTTATCATTTTATTTTCAGGAGGAAATTATGGAAAAAGTAAATATCGGTTTCATAGGCGCAGGAAATATGGGTACTGCCATTATGAAGGGAATAAGTGCAAATGTTAAAAATGTTCAGCTTTATGCTTTCGACCCGAAAAGCGAAAACGTTGAAAAGCTTGCGGAATGCGGTGTAAAGCCCTGTCAGAGCGAGGCTGAACTTACAGAAAAATGTAAATATGTTTTCCTTGCCGTAAAGCCTCAGATTATCGAGGGAGTGCTTGAAAAATGTGCTGTTTCGGCAGATTCGGAAAAGGTTTTCGTTTCAATAGCCGCAGGAATCACAGACGAATTTGTTGCAGGAAAAACAGTCCCCGATGCAAAAGTTATCCTTGTAATGCCCAATACACCCCTTCTTGTGGGTGAGGGTGCATCTGCACTTTCAAGAAATGAAAATGTTACAGACGAGGAATTTAATTTAATCCTTGATGTATTCCGTTCATGCGGAAAAGCCGCTGTTATTCCGAAAGACAAAATGAAGGAAATAATCGCTATAAACGGCAGCAGTCCCGCATTTATATATCTCTTTGCAAAGGGATTCATTGACTATGCGGAATCTGTCGGAATCGACAAAAATGCCGCAACTGAACTTTTTGCAAAAAGCCTGATTGGTTCTGCAAAAATGATAACTGATTCGGGTTACAGCATTGACGAACTTATAAAAATGGTATCTTCCCCGGGAGGAACTACTCTTGCGGGACTTGACAGGCTCTATGAGGGCAACCTCACGCAGACTGTAAAGAATTGCTGCGAAAGCTGTACAAAAAGAGCATACGAACTGTCAAAGTGATTTGGAATGACAAGGGGATAAGCCGCCCCTTGACCTGAAAGTGAACGGAGCTTTGCGGAGTGAACGAAAGGTCAAGGCTCAATGGCGGCTTATCTGTTTTAATAGTTCTATTTAAATAACTTGTCCCATATTCTTTATCAGTACGATTATTGAAAAGGACTGATGAAGAATGAAACATGAAAAATATACGGATTTCACAAAGAATAAAAATACAGGGATTTTCCTGATGATACTTGCAGTAATTGCCGGAATAGTCATCGGCTCTTTCAATGTAAAGGCAGGGGACATTCCTGTTCTGCATCAGTATTTTTCGCCTGTATACAGCGGAGATACGCTTCTTGATGTTTTCAGGAATACTTTCATGTCGCTTGCATTGTTCACGGCAGCCGCATTTGTAATGGGAATGTTTACATTCGGTCAGGTTTTCGGTGTTTTTCTGCTGATATACAGAGGATACGGAATAGGTATATCAGCCGCTGTCATGTATTATACTATGGGATTCGGAGCGATTCCTGCGGTTGTAATACTTCTTCTTCCGAAAGCTTTGTGCGTGGTATTTGTATCAATGCTTGCGGTCAGGGAGCTTATGCGGTCGTCATGTGCGGTATTCAGATATGTTACAGGCGGAAATACTGAGTCCAACAGCGGATTTTTCAGGCTTTACTGTATCAAATTTGCGGTCATAACCGCAATATCCGCAATAATCTCGGCTGCGGATTCCTTGATGAATTATATATTTGCAAAACTTGTATAAAACAGGGGGTAGTCAAAAATTGGGCTTTTTTAACAGAGATTACGAAAGCGCAGGAGCGGGCATATCCAAAAATGAACCGAAAAAAAAGGGAATACTCTTGTTTTTTGAATTGTTTTTCAGAAAATTCTGGCTTTTGTTCGGTGTGAATATGCTTTATTTCATATTCTTTCTGCCTGCGGTGATTTCATTTACGGCAATAAGTTTCATTAAAAACGGACGTATTGTTACGGCTGTTCTTATTGCCATGTTTCTTGTGTTCACTGCCACAATAGGACCTGCAACGGCAGGAATGACAAAGGGCATGAGAAATTTTGTACTCGAAAAGCATACGTTTATAGTGAGGGATTTTTTCAGGGCTTTTAAAGTCAATTTCAAAAAAGCCCTTGCAGTCGGCATAATTGATGTGGTAATTGCCGCCTCGGTATTTTCATCATATTATGTATATCCTGCACTTGCACAGCAGTTTGATACAAAACTTATGTATGTTCCCATGATAATAACTTTCAGTCTTGCGTTTGTGGTCATTATGATGAATTTCTATATTTATCTGATGATGATTGCAACGGACCTTTCACTTAAAAATCTTGTCAAAAATTCATTTGCACTTTCTTTCATCGCCATGAAAAAAAATGTGCTTACACTTATAATATATCTTCTCACACTTGTTGTCATGTTTTTCATGTTCTTGTATGCGCCCGCACTTTTTATGTTTATAACACCTTTTGTCCCTGCGGCGCATTTGTGGTTTATTGTATGTTTCAACAGCTATCCTGCAATTCAGAAATATGTAATAAATCCGTATTATGAAAGTATCGGTGAAATAAATCCCGAAATTACAGGCGATTATGATATCGAAGAAGAAAGCGTTTTCAAGGATATGGGCGGCAAGGAACAGCCTGTCGAAAAAAGAAAACCTACAAAGGGCAAAAGAATAAGCTGAAATATTAATTCTGAATTATTTCAGGTAAAAGCGCAAATTTGACGATTTTAAATCAGAGGAAAATTTGCACCCTTGCGCTGAGAATGAACGGAACGAAGTGAAGTGAATGAAAGTGCAAGGCTCAAAAGCGCAAATTTGACGATTTTAAATCAGAGGAAAATTTGCGCC
>ODAI012726426.1_pt1 | contig 12386 bp, 20 predicted proteins | sample 1539321 | NCBI WGS metagenome assembly ODAI01 (sample SAMN02144231, study PRJEB22623) | gut metagenome | biome: sheep rumen | host: Ovis aries | place: New Zealand
CGCAAGCAAGTTTGCGAGGAGCGAAAAAGCTTTGTAAATTCAAGTTAATAACTTCGTTATTTGAGTTGATTTCACTTTCAACCATTCTTTCCTTTTTCTCGTCTGCTAAATTGTTTATTCCAAGGAAAGTTAAAACCTCGTTCCATATTTGCCTTTTATATTCTTGAATTTTATCAATTACGAAAGGCGCTCTAATGTCTATTGATTTAAAGTTATCGGGATTCAAGTTTCCTTTGTTTCCTACTACATAAGAAGAGTTTGAGTTAACTTGATTCAACAAATTTTCAACTGTTAAACGTTGCTTTTCATCAACTAAAAGAATCCAAGGCGTTCTTTGTCTGTCAAGGTTAACATCTGAAACCCTGTCGCAGTCTGCTAAACGTTTAGCAAAAAGGAAAATAGAATCATAAGTTGGTATTGAATCCCACCTGTTTTGAACCAAAATAGCCTCTTCATATTCGTTATTATCTGGTAAAAGTCCAATATATAAAGAACGTTCGACGCTAAATTCGTGCGAATAGCAATGTAATTCAGTAGGGTAGTCGTAAAGATTTAAGCCACCATTTCTAGCACATTTCATATTTATATAACCATAACCGTCGTGTTTTAATAAAGCACTTTCGCCGTTAAAATATAAAGTTTTTTCTAAATAATGAGCATTCATAGACTTTGGAATAGTCCAGTCAAAAATTGAACGAGCCAAAATTTCAAGACGCATTAAATAATCAACAAAAGTCATATCATTTAAAACATTGGGGTCTTCAATTTTATAATTCTTTGTTAATAAATTTCTTGTTTTTCTATTTATCATAATTGCACCTCCTATCTATTATTTTGAGAATAGTCCAAAAATGTAGCTGAATTATGCCATAATGTTAGGCCATTGTCAAACATAGTTTTAATTGCTTGTAAGTCTTCTTGAGGAATATCTCCAAGAATATTAGCTCCAATAGTCTTAACATAATTCCAGTTTGGTCTATTATTTAAGTTTGGAATTTTTAAAGTATTTGTTTCATAACCGTACATATCAAAGTATTTGTCAATTCTTTCAGCGAATTGTCTTTGTATTGAATAACGAGTAAAAATGTTACTATTAAATAAGCCATAGCCTAACAAAGTCGCATTTGATGATGACATAGTTGCATTATCTGGTAAAAGTTGTTGCTTTTCAATTTGTGCCATTTGATTTTTAATATAAAAATCGTGATTAATATCTTGTGTTATAAAGTCTATTGCTCTATTTACAAGGTTTGTGCCACTACTTGTACTTGCACCACCAACGTCGCCAATAGCTCCGTATACGTTTTTAATACCACCAACGGCATATTGAAAACTCTCCTGTTGAGCTTGAAGGCTTATTATTTGACTATTTTGAGCAAGCCAAGTATTAAACACGTCTGTTTTATAGCTTAAAGTAGGATAACCGTTAATTGAGGCATTATCGCTTAAGCTGTCGCCATTTGAACCTCTGTAATTTTGAGGAACTATTTGAACCTCTGGAGAGTGATTTATTTCACTCATTATTTTAAAAGAAGGTGTTCCGTTTAGAAAATCTTCATATCTATATATTTTTTTCGTTCCATTTTGAGGGTTAAAACCAAGATAACAATATGGGTAAGTTTTAAGCTTTCCGATTTTTTGGTGTGTATCCGTCAATTTGTGAAGGTGTGCCAGTTAAAGTTTTATTTATAGCAGGCTCGTTAAAAATTCCACCGATTGCATTATTTCCTAAAACAGTAAATGGGTAGACAGAAGGGTCGTCTTCTGGTAAAGCAGAATCAACTGCAAGTCTAGGAACTGAAAAAACATCAATTATTTTATCTCCGTTTCCGTCTGCGTTGATAAATGCTAATAAAAGTGGTAATTTTTCATATCTGCATATAATAAAAGTAACGGCCGTAGGAATACCATTGTAAATAAATCCATTTTGAGGAACTGAAATAGCTGGAGCTACTGCACCATTTCCACTAATTATGTCTCCTGTAAATGCAACGCAACAAACGGCCTCTAATTCTGGAACTGAAATTTTTTCTATAACTTTCATTTCTCCAAGTTCCAAACCTTCTGGAATTAAATTAGCACCGTGGTACGTCGTCAGATACATTTATCATTTCTCTTTCAATAAAAGACTGCTTGAATATTATGTCAAATTGCCAAGTTTGAAATGCGTCTGTTAAGATTTCAATTTCTGTTGTATAGTCTGAAATATATGTCATATTTACAATAAAAGCATAGAACCATTTGTCTCCATAATTTGCATTTTGATACATAACATAATTATAACCTAAAATAGAATCAATATGTCCGTGGAAATTCTATAACGCTATTTTTACGTTGATAGCTAGCTCCTGTTATATCAATACTAGGAAGTGAGTTAAAATAGTTAAATTGAGCTTGTTTATTTGCAAAAGTTAATTGATTTTTATAATCTAAAGTTAGTGGACTTTTTAAAATTTTAATAGTTGTGTTTGGTGTTACTGCCATAATTATACCTCCATTTATAATTTAAGGGGAAGTTTTAAGTCTTCCCCTTTCTGCAGTACTTCAAATTGAAGTATTATTCTCCTTCTGTATAGCCTGAAACTGTTACTGTTACAGTTGTTGAAACATTGCCTGCACTAATAGTTAATGTAGCAGTTCCGTTTCCTGTCGCAGTTACAATCAATTTTCTAGGATTGTTTTCGTCAAAAGCAACAGTACAAACTGCAACGGCAGAAGATTCTGCTGTAATTTCTGGATAGTTAGCTTGGTATGGGTCTGTTGTTAACATAATATCGGCTGTTTCATCTTCTCCCAATGTTAATGTTGTTTTAGAAGGTGTTATTTTTGTTATAGGTGTTTGTGGTTCTTCTGTTGCAAAAACAACGGCGTTAGCAAAATAGCTGTAATTATACATTTTTGTTACGTTAAAGTAGTAATTTATACTTCTGTTATTGGCATTTTTGAAGTCGTCCATATATTCGTCTTGAGGTTTGATTCTAAACCACTTACGGTCGCATACAATACCAAGAATATTAGAACCGTCAAGTAATAATTCTCCTGTTTTTCTATCATAAATATTGAAGTCATTTACAGGTAAAATATTTCCTAAAAGTTTAGCTTTGTCAATATTAAAAGCAACGGCCAAACTTTCAACGTCTAGTTCTGAACGAGCGTCATTTCTTAATAAGAAAACAATGTCTTCTGGGTCTGTCATTGTTTCTATAAATCTACCATAGCCACCAATTTTGCTCCAAGCGTTATACTCGTGAGAAGGTGTTTGGAAGTTTAAGAAAGTAGTTCTTGCTAATTTTGTAAATGCTCTAATATTAGCTTGACTATTTAATGGACTTATTTTCTTAATTTGAACGGCATTAGATAAATAAGCTCTTGTAACAATAGCTTTTGTATTGTTATAATCGTCTATTCTGTAACCGTCAACTAAACTTTGTGTTAATGAGGCAATGTAAGATTCTAAAGCACTCCAAGACACAAAAGCTTGTTTTAATTTGTTTCTTATTACAGTTACAGGGTATTGTTTATCGAAGTTAATACCTTGATATTGAACTTTGACATCAGCCTCGTATTTCTTTAAAGCTCCTGCAAAGTCGTCAACGTCATAATCTCTTCCAAGTGCAGGGTTTGTATACATTTCTTGTCCCATATAACCTAATGGAATAGAATCTCCCTCTAAACTTTTAAGAGGTTGTTTGATTCTCTTATTCATAAATTGTGTGTAAACAATTCTTTGAATTAAGTTCTCTGCGAACTCATTAAATAATTTTGGTGCGTCTAAAAGTGGCGCAGTAAATACTTCAATAGAAGTATTCTCATCAATTTCTTGAACGTTTCTTTGATATTCTGCAGAACCGTGTTCACGAATATAGTTAAAACTTTCAATTAAACCTTTCTTTGGCATAATAACCATTCCTTTCTTTTTTAAAATTTTTTATATAAAATTTCCGTTTTCATCAAACGCATTAGTCAAAGAATATTGTTTTTTGTTTGTTGGTTCGTTTTCTAGTTCTCTTTTTTCTGCTTTTGATTCCATAGAAATTTTTTGTAGAAGATTTCCATTTGTATTGATTAAAGTTTCTTTATCTGTTTTTAGTTTTGCTATTTCTTTGTCCCTGTTTGCAACTTGAGTATTTGCGTCATTATTTTCTAGCATAAGAGTTGAAATATCGTCAGAAATTAAAGCCATACTTTCTTCGCCTAATTTTTGAGCCATATTAGTTCTTATTTTTTCAAAGTCTTCAGAAGATAACATAATAATTTCACCTCTTTTCTTTATTTTACTATATTTATTATTTAATTTCAATACTTTATTATAATTTTTTTACATTTTGTTTTAAGCCATTTATTTGAATTTTTTCCTGTTGGTGTAGGCCCTGGCCCTGGCCCTGGCCCTGGCCCTGGAGGTACGACTCCACCTTCGTAAGTTTTCCAATTATAACCACTTGAATATTGGTCTGGAACGACTATTGTATCATTAACGAATAAAGCATTATCTGGAACGATTCTTTTACAACCTGTGTTGTCTCTAAAATGATATAAATAATCTGTTTGTAAATTTACTTGTCCTTTTCCTGTTTCAAGGTGGACGTGGTCGCCTGAAACATTTCCCCCAGTACCGCTACGATTAAATATTTCGCCTTGTCTTTTTATATCTCCAACATTTGAATATGTTCCGTTTACAATATCATTATCGTGATAAACTATTATTCCTAAATAATCTAAAGTGTCATCTGCAAAATGCACAGGCTCTAGTGACTGCCACAATGCTACGCAGTTTCTAGCTTCTTTCCACAATAATTTTATGTCAACAGGCGCATAGCAGGGAGCTCTAAATTGTCTTGCACCGATTAAAATATGGTATTATATCATTTGCATAGTAAGTCGCACCACCTTCGTGAGAGTACGTTCCCCACCAAGGCTGACTAATATAAAAGCCGTTCTAAAGGAAACAAACAGACTTGTTTTCCATTAGGGTCGTTTAATTGTTGGTTAGGTAACATAATAAATCACTCCTAACTTTCAACCATTTCTAATAAGTTTGAATTTTCTTCTTCAAGAGTGCTAATTTCGTCTTCAAGCCCCCAAATTTTATCTTCTAAAGTTTCATTTTTGGCCTCTAACGTATCAATATATTTTACTATTTCGTTAGCGTCATCAATACTTATTGTTATTTTATTACTTTCTGTTTTATTTGCTAAATCTGTTATAACTTTAAATCCTTTTATTACTTCTTCCATATAAACCCTCCGTTATTTTTATTTTATAATTTATAAATCTTATTACGTCTGATATTATAAAAGTATAATCATTTATAAAATCTATTCCATTTTTATGAGTTTCTAATTCAAAACCGCCGTTTACATAATTAAAATTCATTTTGATTATAATATTAAATTGTAAAGGTTTATATCTACTTTTTGTATAATTTATTTCATAATCAATTTTAATATTTTTAAAATCTTCTTTGTAAGTTTCTTCAATAATTTTTGCAAATTCTTTTAGCTTGATTTCTAATGTTGCATAAGTTCCAAACTCTGCGTTATTCATTTTTAAATCCTCCTAAAATTTATTATTTGAACTTTTCCAACTCCAAACATATTAGTTATAATGTTAAAAACTTGAGAGTAGTCGCTTGCTTGTATATTGGTTTTGTGAATTATACCGTCAACGGTGTAAGTTACTTCATACATAGTATACCCCTTTCGCTTATTTCCGTAGCATTAGCAAATTAAGACTTTAACTGCTAAAATTCAACAAAGTGGCGAAAACCCTACGGAAATAAGCATTTTATTATTTTACTCTTATAGTCTTTCCTGCTATAATAAGATTTATATTTTTAATATTATTCCAGTTTGAAAGTTGTGATACAGTTGTATTAAATTTTTGTGCTATACTTGACAGAGTATCGCCTTTTTGTATAGTATAGTACTGCTCTTTATTTTCATTTACTAACCTAGTTACAATTTGTTGAATCGCAAAATAATTATAACCTTCTATTAGTAACGCTTGACGTCTGGCCTCGCCGTTTCCCCATTTTCCTTCACGAATTTCGTTAGCAATTTCTTCATTTGATTTCATTACTTTTCTTGAAAGTTCCGCTCCAAAACCATTTAAACCTTTTTGGCGAATAATAGATTCAAAATCAATATAAGCATAGTCTTGGTCGCAGATATAACCTGCTACCATATTAGATTTAATTAGGTTTGTTTCGCCACCGAATTGCCACATATCACAGTTAGGTTTATTATTTTCAGTAGTCCAGTAAGCTCTCCATTGTGAATATAATTTTTGAAGTTCTTCGCCGTTTACTTCATTGTTGAAAGCGCTTTGATTCATATATACGCCTACGAAGTACCCTCTATCTTCTAAATATTCAGCCCAAGCCTTAATAACTTCTGTTAATTCTTGAACGCCTAAATTCATTAGAATACTGTCTTCTACATCATAATATATAGGGTATTCAAATTTCTTTCCTTTTAAACAATTCTCGTAAAGAATTTGAGCCTCTTCTCTTGCTTGTGCAGGGTTTGACGCTCTTCCCCATTGGTAACAACCAAAAGGCATTTTTGAATTTTGAGCCTTAAAGTAGTTATTTTCAAATTCAGTATCTTTGGCATTTCCATACATTGCTCTGGCAATTACAAATTCAACGCCTTCAGCTTTTAATTTTTCAAAATCAATCCTTTATTGCCAGACTGAAATATCAACTCCAAACTTTTTACTCATCATCTTTGCTCCTTTCGTTCTTATTTTCTTCTACTATTTTAGTAAGAATATCAACTGTCTTTTTATAGTTTACGTTTTCAATTCCCTGTTCGCTTTTTACTTTTAAAACGCTCCCAAAATAACCAAGGTTAATACCTGCCTTTTTCAAGTTTTCAGCTATTGAAACAGTTTCCATAATTACTATAAAAACACAAATTGAACGACTAATAAATGGTAAATTAAAAGCAAAACTTGTAACGAATCCAAGTAGTATTATAATAAGAAGTAAAGCTTTGTGCCACAAACCATTTCTCATTTTTTGAGAATCTACGTCGTGATTTATTATAGCTTGAATAAATCCTGTTAAAATATCGGCAACAGAAAAAATCAAAGGTGTAAAAACTTGCCATATCATATTGCTAAAATCAACGTCCTTAAATAATAAAATTAAATTTTCCATTATTTTTTCTTTCCTTTCTTTTGTTTTCCTTTTTTAATTGTTACTTTGTCGGCCTTAATTGTGAACTCTGTTTCGACTAACATTACGCCACCTTTTACGTGCTTGAAAGCTAGTTTGTCGCCACAACTAAAACCTTCTTTAAAATTTTCCCAAGTAACATTATGATAACAACGTGCAGGCATTCCTGCACAAGTTATTTTTAAATCAGTAAAGTGTTTCCACTTAATATTATTGTAGCATTTTGATTTTAAATTTTGTATCTTTTTTCCTTTAAATTTTCGTTTGACAACTAAATTTTCAAGATAACATTTTTGTCTAACAAACTTCGCTTTTGTTGCATAGCCTTCGTGCGCCCAAGCTCCAAGTCTAACGTCGTCAATATCGCAAAACTGTTTTAATTCTTCTATTGATAAAGTCGTATGAATCGAATCTGTGTCGCTATAAATATATTTGTCTATTCCATAATTCTTTATTGAATAATCTTTTATCGCTTGACTAGTTCGAATCGTTTTTTCTCTTGCATAACTAGTTATAAAAATTCCAACTGGAAGATATATTCCTTCTTTATCTTCTTTTTCGCTTAAAGTATAGTGAATAATACCGTCTTCGCCTAAAAATGGAATTTTGCTTTGAACTTCTAAACTAGTAGCAAATTTTCCATATAAAGAATTTAACATCATTTTGGCCATAGCTCGCTCGCCTTTGTTTTTCTTTTTAGTAGCCTCTATTTTAACGTTTATCCATTTGTCAATATATTCAGTAAATAAACCCTTAATACTTCTATATTTCCAACCTGCAATATATTTTAAGTCCTCTACGTCATACTGCTCGAAAAATAGTTTTAAATCAACATTTGTTAATACTAAACAAACGATTCCACCTTCTTCGCTTTCACTACTTAATAAATACTCATTTCCAGTAAAATACATAGAACCTTTAATTTGAATTGTAGGTATTTTGTTAGGTTTAATTTTAAACGAGCAAGTTATCATTTGAATATAAAGAGGGTAAACTTTATCGTCTTGATATTTTCCTTCAAAGAATAAGCCTTCACCAAAAGGTAGGTCAGCGGTATACATAACACTAGGGTATAATGAATTTACATCTAGCACGTTTACGCCTTCGACTGTTTTTTCTTTGTATATAGGGTTTAAATATGTGAATCCTCCGCTTATAAGCTTGTCTAATATCAGCGTCGACGCCGTTTATCTAATAACGGAAAGAAATGTTGAAACCTTCCTCGACTAATTATTTCTTTGTAGTCATTAAGGGCATTGCTCGCTGCGGTCATTTTCTTTAAGTCATTTTTATATAAAATATTTAAAGCTTTGGCCACAATCAAAACGTCATTTTTAATATAGTCTTGCTCTTGTTCTGTTAATATATGTCCTCTTTTTCTAGGTGCGTTATAGTCAATTTCAAGTTTACTAATTTCTAAACCATAAGTTTTAGCAATTTCTTTTACACTCATATTTATAACTTTTAACGAATCCAAAAAAGTTGTTTTGTGAACGTGTTTATTTTTATCTTTTTTGTAGTATAATGTTATAGAGTAAAATTGTCCAAGGTCTGAAATTAAAGTCGTAAAAGTATTGTCTTTTATATCTTCTTTATTTTGAACGTGCTTAAAGCCGTGTGTTAAAGCCCAATATATGATAAATTCGCCGTCAAATTTAAGGTTATGAAATAGAAACACAGAGTTTTTTTCATTTTTACAAAATTCAATAAAAGAATCAATATTATTGCCAAGCTCTATTTTTTCCGTTTCAATATCGCAAGTAGCCCAAGCCCAGACAAAAGTTTCATCTTTTAACCAAGTTGCTGTTTCAAAATCTGCAGTAAAATGTTTCATAATATTTTACTCCTTTTCGACAACTTCCTCTTGTTTATCATATTCAATTTTTAAATTATCTAAATATTTGTAAAATTCTTCTTGACTAAAAACATTGTTACTTTCGTAACTTATGTCAATTATATTTATATTTCCTGTTGATTGAATCCACTCAAAAAATCTAAATGGGTCTTTGTGTTCGTCAAAGGCCTTTTTAAGTTCCTCGTAACCGTCTAAATTTTTGAAATTGTCTTCAATAGTTTGCATATAATTTTTTCTGTATTGTATTGCTCTTCTTAACTCAAAATCAGTAGTGCCAAGAAGTGAAATTCTTTTCTTTAATTTTTCAAAAGCCTGTCCAGTCTTTTGTTCTAAACCTTGTAAGCTTTCAAGTTTACTTTCAAGTTTTCTTAATTCAGAACTCCCCATTTGCGCCCTAGTGAATCCACTTTGCGTTATAGGTTTATGAAATTCTGCAATTTCTTGCTTAATTTTTTCTTGCGCTCGTTTACTTTCACTTTGTAACTTGTTTTTTTCCCAACGTGTTATACCTTCGCCAGATTCAAGAATAATTAAATCCTCTTGTCCTTCTTTTCCAAACTTCTTTAAACTACTAATAACTCTGTTTAGTTCTTCTCTGGACTTAATTCTTTGATGCAATTCTTTATAATTATATTGCTCTGGTAGATAACTTCTTTCGCCGTCAATTTGTAATTCACGAACTTTTTTGTTAAAATTAGAAACTGCAGTTCTTAACTCTCTATCAAGAGATTTTTTCCATTTTAATGGTGTAACTTTTTCTTTTTTCATTTATTACCACTCTTTCTGCAGTACTTCAATTTGAAGTATTATTTTTCTAACAAGTTAGTTATTTGCATATTATTATTAAATTCTCTATTGAAATATGAAATTCTAAAACCTCTCTTTTCAATTTGTTTATAATAACTAATAGCTAAATACTTTCTGAAGTCAACATAAATTTTATATTTAATTTCAAGTTTCATTGTTTCTTCTGTAATGAATTTCTCTACATTTGACTCAAACTTTTCTAAATATTTAACACTTGAAAAATAAAAAGTTAATCCTTCATAATTATATTTATATTCACTTTCAGACAAATCTAAATAAATTCCTTTTACTGTTTTCATAATTATCGCCTTTCCAGATTCAAACTTCTAATTAAAGAAGTTTGAATCCTAATGCTTTATTTGGAGAATTTGCAATATTCTTCTTAATAATTTCTATATCAAGGCCATTTTCTCTTATTTCTTTTTCTGAAATATAAGAACCGTCCATAAAATTAAGTAATTGATATACGAATGTTTTTGAACCTGTTGCATAGCTTTTTCCAGCCTCGTCTACTAGTACGCAAGAAACTGTTCTTTCAAACTCTATTAGTTCTCCTGTTTCTTCGTTTACTTTTGGCTCTTTTAAAGGTTTTTCATAGAATTTAATAACTATTCCTTTTACTCTTATTTTTTCACCTACACAGTCATTTAATTTACAATCAACACTATTTGAAAGGTTATATAAGGCTTTTTTATCTTCTATATTTGTTATAGTATCACAAACAACGTCTGAACTTCTTTTTCTTCCTGCAAAACTTGTTATTTTGTTTTTCTTAACTTCCATTAAGCCTGTTTCTTCTAATTCTCCCTCCATTACATTGTTTTCCATTTCCATTACTTCTTTGTTCTCTTCCATAATATTACCTCTTTCTCCTATTTAACGCATAGGTGCAAAATTTTATTTTTACATTCAACTTCCTTTGCTACTTTATTAGTAACATAAAAGAGAAAACTTTGAGCTTTTCGGTTTAGCTCTAACCTTTTGAAACAGTTCTTTCCTGTTTCTAAAGACATTATATGACAAGTTTCGACATTTGTCAACACTTTTTTCAAAACTTTTTTAAAAAATATTTTCAAAAAAGTAAACATAATTAAAAGTTAGCTCTTTTACTATTATTTTTGCCACTTATATAAAATTTTATACTTTTTTCAAAAAAGTTTAAGAAAAAGTATTGACATCTACTCCAATTTGAAGTAAAATAAAATCAGAAAGGAGGCATATATGAGTAAATATTTTAATAGCAAAAGAGATGAACTTTATAAAAATTATTTTTTTAAATACACAACTAAAGAAGACAAGCTTGATTTTATTAGAAAGTTTTCAAAAATTACTGTTTCGTCTATATGTAATGACCTTGGAATTGACCGTTCTAATTTATATAGAAATATTACTTCAGAACGTAATATTGACTTGGTTTATAAAGAAATTATTAGAAGAACAAACGAAATTTTATAGAAAGGAATGATGTATATGTGTAATAAAGTAGATAATAATTGCAGAGAAGAAAAAAGAGGTTGTGAGGGGTGCGCTTATCACAAAGATAATATAATTTTTGAAATTTCAAAATGTGCAAATTGGCATATAACCCATACAACAGAAACTATTAAAGATTATATTGATGACGATAAAAATAAAAATGCCAATTTTATAGCTGAATTAAAAGAAGAAAGAGAACATTGGCGTGATATTATTAGAATTATTGATAATGAAAAAACTTATATTGATTATAATGTCTATTAGAAAGGAATAAAAACAATGAAAAATACAAGAACAGAATAAAAGAATTAAATAATATTATATAGGAGGGTTTGATTATGTTTAATTATAGATATAAAAAACTTGATAGTATTTTGGATTGGGCTGAAAATTATTATAAAGTCCCTTATGTTGATTTTACTTTTTGTTTTTCTCAACATTATATTAGATTTACTGTACCTTGTGAAAATCCATTTACTGTTGATTTTAATGTTATGGAATTTGATAAAATGTCTTTATTTGATATTCATAAGAAATTTAAAGAAAAAGATAATAAATATGACAATTGGTTGAATCCTAGATATTAAAATAAAAAGTCAAGAAATTTTTTAAAATATCTTGACTTTTTTCTTGTTTTAGGGTATAATATAAGTGGCGAAAATAATAGTTTAATTTATTGTAGTACATATAGCAACACTACTGCGAAGAGCAGGCTATATGTAGTTTACCGTAGTGGGTTGCAATGAAACCGTTATTTTTGCCATTTTTTATTTGAAAGGAATGATTATTATGGCTGAATTACCTTATTTTAATTTGCATAAGATATTAAGTTATAATGTTCCTGTTAATGTCCTTATAGGCCCTAGAGGTGTTGGAAAGTCTTTTTCTGTAAAAGACTATGTTATAAATAATTATTTGAAAAAAGGTGAGCAATTTCTTTATTTTAGGCGTTACGACCCCGAACTTAAAGAAATTTTTGAAGAAAAATCTAAAAATCAAAAAGAATTTTTTGAAAACGAACTAAAGGAAAAATACAAGGAGCATAAACTTGAGGCAAAAAATAGAAAA
>ODAI010115614.1_pt1 | contig 12385 bp, 9 predicted proteins | sample 1539321 | NCBI WGS metagenome assembly ODAI01 (sample SAMN02144231, study PRJEB22623) | gut metagenome | biome: sheep rumen | host: Ovis aries | place: New Zealand
AATGGACCCTCTCCCCAGCCCCTTCCTCCGTCGAGCAGGGCACTGCTCTCCCCTCATTTCGGGACAGAGAGACATTTAGTCTCTCTTCTGCGCCCTTATTCGCCTTTCAAGGGGAGGGAGAAGTTACTCAGTCGCGCACCTTCGATAGTCAATTTTTAATTTTTAATTTTTAATTTTTAATTTAAAAATGCCACACTACGACACAAAAGAAATAGCCATGCTTCCTATGCTGGAGGTAGTTGAAAGACTTGGCTACACAGTCAGGAACAGCGGAAGGAATAAGGTTATCCTCTGTCCTTTCCACGACGACCATCACCCTTCGATGGTCATATACGAGCATCATGCCAAATGCTATGCCTGTGGTGCTTATCATGGCGTCATCAACCTTGTAAAGGCTGTGAGAAATGTGGAGTTCCGAGAAGCATGCGAATGGCTATACAACCAGTTTGGCGTGGGGCGTGAGTGGGTGGAGACACCTGCCACGAAGGGACAGACAAACCGACAGAAAACACCCAAGCGTACCACAAAAGCTCAATCCCTTCAGGCAATCATCAATAGAGCCGTGTCTGGGTGTTCCTGTTCCGCAAAATGCACGAAGGGTACTAATGAAACAGTCTATGCTTTTACGCTTGAATACGTAGCTAAGCACATGAGCGTTGACAACAGCTTTTGTAAATGCTTGCGCCAATTGTTCAATGCGGAGACTGTGCAGTATGTTACTGAAATGTATGGTATAGGAAATTTCGGAGTGGACGACACCATGTTTCCCATCATAGACAAAGACCTGAGGGTGCATAACATAAAGATACAGCACTACGACACAAACGTGTTCTCCGACACGTTCTTCCACAAGGACAGGGGCGGTGCATGGTGGTATGGGCGCAAGTACCTTGAGACGCACAAGGGTGTAAGTGGCACTCACGACGTAAACTGTTACTTTGGCGAGCATCTTATTTCACGATTTCCGTCCTCCACCATCATCCTTGTGGAGAGTCCCAAGAACGCTGTCCTTGGTGCTTGTATGTGGCCAGAGCACGTATGGGTGGCAACAGGCAACAAGGGGATGCTCACTCGTGACCGCCTCCATTGTCTCCGTGGTCGCAAGGTGCTTGTTATGCCCGACTGTGATGCCGTGGACGAATGGCGTGAGAAGCTCGACACCATGCGTGACCTTGCCACCTTCATCATCTCCGACATGGTTGAGGAGTTCCGCAAGCTCGGCAACAAGGCAGACATCGGCGACTGGATAGTGGATAGAATGAAACGAAAAAAATGAGCAAATCCTTATTCTATTTCCTTATTAATTTGTATATTTGCAAAAGGATTATGTTTTTCTTGAAAATCCGCTGATTGCTCATAAGTAGCCGAGACACAGAAGTATTGAAACGGCAAAAACGGCAAAAGGAACAAACTGGGAACAAAAATCTCAGAAACTCCAAAATGAAAACATCTGCTTAACAAATCTTAACGTGGAAAACTTGTGCAAACCGAGTGTAGAGCCAAGCTTGGTTGAGCTATACCGAGGTGCCGCCAAGTTTCGCTGAAAGCAAAACAAAGGAAATTTTCCGATTTTGTCATTTGGAGATTACTTTGATAATGAACTGATAGAGTCCTTATAAGACTCGTCAGCACAGTGTGACCTTATGTTGTTTTGCAAATAACTAAAGTGAATACCAACAGAAATGGGATTTACCTTGTAAAACGTGTTTTTATATGGACAAGAAAAAAGCAAAACATACAGAAATATCTGTTCTATATAATTTACCAGAAAATTGGGCAGATGAGACGGTGTTTTCATTCGATCACCTGTCTGAACTGGTGTTGCAATTGCACGATTCTGCCTATTCGGCAACCGTGAAGGCGATAAACCGCTTTGCCACGATAAGGAACTATGTCATCGGATTCTATATTGTGGAGTATGAACAGCATGGCAATGACCGCGCCAAGTATGGCGACCGACTGCTGAAGCGCTTGACAGAAAGTGTGAATAAACGAGGAATTAATGAGACAATACTTTATAGTTGCCGTAAATTCTATCTCATCTATCCCCAAATTTATAGTTATTTGACGGGAAACATTTATGCGACTGCGTCGCATAATTCTGTGATTTCCCCGACAGCGTCGGAAAAATCTTTAGCAATTTCCCCGACAGCGTCGGAGAAATTGGAGATAAGTCCGACGGCATCGGACAAATTCATCTCTCCGGCTGATAAGCTCATCTCACAACTTTCTTTCTCACACCTTGTGGAGATAATGACCGTTGGTGACCCATTGGCTCGTTTTTTCTACTCCAAGTGCTGCTGCTGTATTCTGCACAGGAAGAAACACTAACGGTTGGCTTGAATGGAAAAACAGCGATGGCATTTCACTTGACAAAATAGAACGCCGTTCACTTGATAAATACTAATGAGGTAGTCAATTCATCTTTTCAAGATTGACAACGAAACGAATAAACCCACTGATTTTCAGCACCAATGCCGATTATCAGTGGGTTAATTGTTCCCAAAAATAAGACCCACAAACTTGTCCTTTTACTTCTTTTCAATCCTTTTAACTCCCTTTTACTACCATAAATGAGCAAGTTAAAAGCTTGCGAAGCTTAAATTAATAACGTGTGGATGAAGCGAAAAATGAAAGGATAGGTGGTATAATTGCAGATTATTTTCTATCTTTGCCAACAGAATTAATAAATATTTTGACTTTAACATTTGAAGAAGTTTGGCTTCAAGGAGTTAAGGAGTTATGACGAATGTCAATCAATGAGTAATTAGCTATTAGTAATGAGTAATAGCCATTCGGGACAGAATATCCAACGGTGGTGCTTGCCATTACTTCCCTGCGGTCAGTGAGAACGCTTCGCTTAGTTCCTAATTTCTAATTTCTCATTCCTAATTATGAAACGTCTTAACTACTTAACTTCTTGACTACACAAATCAAAGGATAAAGTCAAGTAAAGATGCATTATACTAATTACTAACTTAACCAATATAAACAAATGAAATTAACCAGACTATTTGCGTTGGCTGTTGCCATGTTGTTATGCGTACCGGGGACGACATACGCACAGCGCAATATGAGATTGCGCACCATACCCATTGACAGTATGGTGATGAGTGACCCATGTATCCTTGCAGATGATGCAACACAGATGTACTACATGACAGGTACAGGCGGAATGTTGTGGAAGAGTCCTGACCTCAGGATGTGGACAGGTCCTTATCGTGTAGACGTTACGGATGGCATCAAATGGGCAGGAGAGCGGCCTGAGATCTGGGCCGCAGAACTGCACAAGTATAATGGCAAATATTATTACTTTGCCACATTCACTAACAACAGCATCCGTATAGGCGAGTTCAAGGGCAATGTCATTCCTCGTCGTGCAAGTCATATCCTTGTGAGCGATAAGGCTGAAGGTCCTTACCGTCCTGTCGGCAAGAGTGATTATCTCCCAGCAGACCGCCCAACACTCGACGGTACTTTCTGGGTTGATAAGGACAATAATCCATATATGATATTCTGTGGCGAGTGGTTGGAGAACTGGAACGGTACTATCGAGAAGATTCGTCTCAAGAAGGACCTTAGTGGTTCTGTGGGCAAGAGTAAGGTGCTGTTTCGTGCATTCGACTCCCCTTGGAGCCGTGAGAAGGATATAAAGGGTAACGACATACCTAACAAGGTGACAGACGGACCTTGGCTCTTCCGCACTCAGACAGGTAAGCTCGGGATGTTGTGGACAAGCTGGGTGTTCGGTGACTACACTCAGGGAGTGGCATATAGTGAGAGTGGTACTCTTGACGGACCTTGGATTCAGGAGAAGGAACCTATCACTCCTCCAAACTATGGCCATGGTATGCTTTTCCGTACTTTTGACGGACGTCTGATGATGTCGGTACATAGCCATGAAAAGGTGAATGGCAGGACACGCCGCGTACCACACCTTTTTCCAGTGAACGACTCTGGCGACAAGATAAAGGTCATAGCGCAAGAAGAAAAGATGGATGCTTACCTCATGGTGTATCACAAAGACCAGGACCACGGCTTGCACATGGCATATTCGGAGGACGGATATACTTGGACAGCCTTTAATGACGACAAGCCTATCATAGCAGGAGACACTATTGCCGAGCAGCACGGAATACGCGACCCTCATATCTATCGTGGAAAAGACGGTGCTTATTTCCTTGCCATGACCGACCTCCATGTGTTTGGAGTACGTGACGGTTTCCGCAAGACGGAGTGGGAGCGTGACGGCAAGAAGTATGGATGGGGCAATAATCGTGGTATGGTGTTCATGAAGTCATACGACCTCATCCACTGGACACACCATGTTATTGACTTTACCAAGTTCCCTAAGCAGCAGTATGTCGTTGACGGAGACACACTCACCATGAACTGGAGTGAGGTGGGATGTGTATGGGCACCAGAAACCGTATTCGATGAGGAAGCTGGAAAGATGATGGTTCACTTCACCACAAGAGAAGGTGTAGGAATGAACACAATATGGTATGTCTATATGAACGACGCATTTGACAAGGTTATCGGCGAACCGCATTTCCTGCTCTCTGCACCAAAGTTGAAGTATAACATTATTGACTCAGACATCATCAAGGTAGCCGACACATACCACATGTTCTATGTGAGTCACGAGAGCGGAGCAACACCAAGACACGCTACGTCTCAGAAGATTACAGGCCCATACAGGTTAGATGATTATTACTATGACGGCGAAAGACAGGGACATGAAGCACCTAACTGTTGGAGACGACTTGATAAGGACTCCTCAGAGCCTACTTATGTCGTTATGTTCGACAACTACCACATACGTCCGATGAACTTCGGATTTGTTGAGACAAAGGACTTCTTCACATACAAGCCTATCGGCTATTTTGACGGCAAGGGTTGCAAGATGAAGCGTACCAACTTCGCCGAGCAGAAGCATGGTGCCGTAACTTACATCACGAAGGAAGAACTTGAACGCCTCAAGAAGTATTGGAGCAAGTAATCTTATCCAATAATTCAGGCTTGTACGGCTGATATTTTTGAAACACAGAGGGTACGGAGGAGGCCCCCCAACCCCCAAAGGGGGCGCCCATTCGGGCTAAGTCAGTTCTAATTACTAATTGCTAATTAAAGGGTATTTCTCCCAAATTAATCCGGATGGCTGCCCCCTTTGGGGGATAGGGGGCTCTCTGTGCCCTCAGTGTCCTCTGTGTTAAAATCTTTATAGTTCTATAAATCTGCTTTTGCACACCTACTTATTATCCTTTGAAGAGTCAATAGACGAAATTACATATATGCCTCCAACTATTGTCCTAAAGTTCATAGTCCGTTATTCGTCCGTAATTCGACCGTTATTCGTCCGTAATTAGTCCGTACTTAATCCGAGCTATTTCCTTGCCAATATTTCCTATGAATTACACAATAATCAGAACTGGCACATTCACTATCCTCCCAACTCGTAGAACCTGTCGAAGTATTCCTTGAGTTTCTGGAGTACCGTAGCTTTCTTTATGGCACGCTTATTGCCCTTGCCAAACAATCCCATAGGTGGGAGAACCTCGGTAATGGCTGTGCCTGTCTCGGTGACGTATCCTTCAGAGAAGGCACGTGACATAAACTCATAGGCTGCTTCCTTGCGCAGATTCTCCTCGGTGATGATGGCATCCAGTTCCTCTGCCTTACGCTGGGCAATGAATGTCTCCCATTGTGAGTATATGTCGTTGCTGTCGCCACTTGCCTGAGGTGTGATACTCTCGATGAAACGCTCGATGAGGTCTTTCTTGTTACGCATGTCAGGGCTTGCACCTATTGCCTTCTGTATCTTCACGACGATGGATTTGTTCTTGCAGTTGCCAGCGTGATACTCATTCACGAGGTTGAGGATGAAGTCTATGTTTATCTGCACCTGCTTCACCAGTTCCATCTCAAACTCTATGTCGTCGTTGATGTTCTCGGCATCACCGCCTTGGTTCTGCTTGCGATATTCGTCATGAAGGTCGTTGTACCATGATGTGTAATCCTGCATATCTGCCTCTGACACGAGTTGTTCCTGCTGGCGTTCAGCCTCATCCTCCGGGTTGAACTCGTCGAACGTAGATAACAGGTTGCGCATCTTCAGGATGTTACCGAACAGCACCACAAAATTCTTCTTCAGTTCCTCGCCCACGATATGAGGCAAGGCAATGGTTGGGTATTCATCCTTCAGACGCTCCACCAGTTCCTTGTATCCAGGGTGAGCCTTACCCTTGTCATCCACATAGCCCTCGTAGTAGTCCTTGTACGGACGCATGAGGATGATACCCTTGGCATTCTTGTCGCCAAAGAGTGCGAAACTTTCATTTGTGCGTTCCTCAAGATTACGGAAGCATACGATGTTTCCACAGTCCTTCACGGCATTAAGAATACGGTTGGTACGGCTGTATGCCTGAAGCAAGCCGTGAAGCCTGAGATTCTTGTCCACCCAAAGCGTGTTGACCGTCTGCGAGTCGAAGCCTGTCAGGAACATACCCACGACTATCAGTATGTCTATATCCTTGTTCTTCATGCGGAGCGACACATCCTTGTAATAGTTCTGGAACTTCTCGCCACTCGTATCATAGCTTGTGCCAAACATCTTGTTGTAATCCATGATGGCTGACTCAAGTGCATCACGACTCACGGCATCCATCTGTTCCGTGCCCTCCGGGTTCTCATCGTCTATCGTTCCGTATTCATCTTCTGCCTCGTTGGCTGCAAAGGTGAATATGGTGGCTATGCGCAGACGTTCGTCATCCGTCATGTTCTCCTGCTGACGCTTGAACTCACGGTAATAGGCAATGGCACTCGGTACGCTGTCCACGGCAAAGATGCTGTTGAAGCCCGTCATCGACTGCCTTCCCTTCTGTTCCTTTGCTCCCTTGCGTCCCTTTGCCACCTCCGCTATGTTCTGCAGCTTGCTCATCATGTAACGCTCGTTCTGCTTGGTCTTGATGTCGAAGTTATGGAGGATGTAACCCACATTGTTGGCTATACGCTGTGGAGAGTGGAGAGCCTCATCTGTATCTATACCCCACACCTTCTTGTCCTTCACGTCGCCCTTCATCTTCATGGTGCTCACATAATCCACCTTGAACTTCAATACGTTCTTGTCGTTGATGGCATTGATGATTGTATATGTGTGCAGACGTTCGCCAAAGGCATCCTCCGTGGTACATAGTGCCGACCGTCTGCCTGTCGAGGCATTGGCAGCAAAGATTGGAGTACCCGTGAAGCCGAACATATAGTAGTTGGTGAACCTGCGGGTGATGAGTGTGTGCATATCGCCGAACTGTCCACGATGACACTCGTCGAATATCATCACCACATTCTTCTTCAACACACTCAGTTCAAGGTCTTTCTTGCGGAGCAAGGTCGAAAGCTTCTGTATGGTGGTGATGATAATCCTGCACCTTGGGTCTTCCAACTGTCGGCGCAGGATGTTGGAGTTGCTATTGCTGTTTGCACTGTCCTTCTCAAACTTGTCATACTCCTTCATCGTCTGATAGTCGAGGTCTTTCCTATCAACCACGAACAACACCTTATCCACCTCTGGCATACGGCTTGCCAACTGGGCTGTCTTGAACGATGTGAGCGTCTTACCGCTACCCGTCGTGTGCCAGATGTAGCCACCAGCCTTTATCGTTCCCTGCCATTTGTTGTTTGAAGCCGTGGCTATGCGGAGCAGTATCTTCTCTGCTGCCGCAATCTGATAAGGGCGCATCACCATGAGCATCTTGTCTGCCGTGAACACACAGTAGCGTGTGAGTACCTTCAGCAGAGTGTTCTTGGCAAGGAATGTGGCAGCAAAGTCCGTCAAGTCCGTAAGCACGTTATTCTGCGCATCACTCCAATAACTTGTAAACTCAAACGAGTTGGATTGTTTCAGCACCTTCTTGCCAGCCTTCTGTATCTCCTTCTCCTGAGCATAGCGTGTGGTGTTGGAGTAATACTTCGTCTGTGTTCCGTTGCTTATGACAAACACCTGCACATACTCAAACAGAGCCTTGCCTGCACCGAAGGAATCACGCTGATAGCGGTTAATCTGGTTGAAAGCCTCCTTGATGCTCACCCCCCTACGCTTCAGTTCTACGTGAACCATAGGCAAGCCGTTCACGAGTATCGTCACGTCATAGCGGTTCTTGCGCACTCCACCCGATGCCGTAGGTGCATCCACCTTATACTGGTTGATGACCTGCACATTATTGTTATGTATATCCTTCTTGTCTATGAGACGTATGTTCTTCATGGAGCCGTCGTCACGCTTGAGACATAGGATGTGCGAATCCTTGTATTGCAGCCTCTCGGTCTTATCCTCTATGGTCATGTTATCGCCAGCTATCTGCTCATTCAGCAGTCGCTTCCATTCGCCATCGGTCAGCGTCACGCCATTCAGGCGTTCCAATTCATGACGCAGGTTAGCCACCAGTTCCTCTTCCGTATGAATCTGTGGCGCACCATATCCCTGTCTGACAAGCTGTTCGATGAGTGCCTCCTCCAGTTGAGCCTCCGACTGGTAAACCGTACTATCCCTCTGTTGTGGCACATACTCTGACACAACAGTGGATTCCTCCATCTGTGCAATAATATTAAGGTAAATAGATTGTTCCATATCTTGTTTTCAAATTCATTTAGTTACACAATCTCAAAAATCACCAAATGACATATTGAAAACAAAAAAAAACAGAATGTCAAATTCCAAGATTGACACGAACGTCTTTCAAATCCGTAATCATAAAACGAGTTTTCAGGAATTCGTCTGCATCTATATTACAGTATTTTCGTTCTTCGTCCTCAGAAGCAAACACAAGTTTGAAATTGTTACGCTCATAAAAACTTAATACCTTTTCCGAATTCACAGCATCTGCAATCAAGAAACGACCTGAAACGGATTGCCATTTGCTGACAAGCCTGACCTTAATAAGGGACATCAATTCGTCACCAATATGATATTTTGCATATTTATCCGAAACAGCCAATTGAGCCAGCAAAACAGCAGGGTAAGTTTCACGCTGCTTAACGTGTGGTATTTTACGATTCAGTTTATTACGTACCGGCTTAGGTATATCATCAACAGATACGCTTGAATTTGCCAGACAAAAAGCGCATACCATTTCATTTGTGTCATTATGAAAAAATCCGTATGACTGACCCATCATTTGCTTCTCATAATCCTGCGCTTCTTTCAGAAAGAAATCTTCAATGTTTTTCGCTTTACTGCACACAAAAGAAGCCAAAGAGCTTGCTGGCTCCTTAGATATCAAACGTAAGCTACAATTGTCTGCAATAAACCCCATTAGTTTTTCTCTTTTGAGCGTTTGTCAATAGAGTCCCATGCAAGAACAAATTCCTTATAGTCCTTGCCATCCTTGAAAGACTCGTTTTGCATCCAATCATTAAACCTTGATGCAGTTTCGCCTGTAAGTACAGGCATTGTTCTTGGCTTATACATAGACATATTTTTTTATTTCGCTGCAAAGATATACATTTTGCGTTATATGCGCAAAGGAATAGGTTATCTTTTTTGTTTTCAATATGTCAAAGAGCGAATTGATATAGTCCCATTCGTTACGTTTGTTCCGTCACCTCCCTCAGGGGAGGCAGGGAGGGGGCCATACGATAATCAGAACGAGAGCAACGCCTCACGATAATATTCGTATTGCTTCTTCCTCAATTCTATCTCCTCCTTCAACTTATCAATCAACGACGACATTGTGTCAAGAGTTGAGACTATCTCTTGCTGAATGGCAAGTGGGGGAAGGGGGATTTCTATTGATGCAAACTTATCCTTTGACAAACCAAATCGAGTAAGTCCCTGAGATTTTTGCATTATTTGCTTTTTAACATCAATAGAATCAAATATAATATTTATGTATAATGATGTTATCATATCTTGCTTATATAATCGATATCGCATAATGTGATAACTATACACTGTATTAGGAATAGTTTCTAATACAACAGATGCATGACCTATATCATCCCTTGTTTCAGAAGTTGGCGTGATAAATATATCTCCTTTCTCTACTGTACAATCCCTTTTTTTACGTTCTGGTGCTGATACAATCATATTAGGAGTGTCAATATCGATATATTTGTTATGGTAAACGTCAACATAATTCAACAAGCGTACCAACTCTTCCCCTTCTACGACCTTTTTATCTACGCCAATGTTTTCAAAAGAGCCAACCTCTCCCAGCTTCACCCTCTTCACGCCCTCTGGGCACAGCTCACGAATCATTTCGTCTATCTTATTCATAAGCATGGGGAATTATAGGTTGGTAATAATGGCATCCACACGTGAACGGAGGGCATTGACCTCTGCCACAATATCTACGAGTGAGGCATTAACGGCATCAATATCTATGACTTCACGAGTATCTTCCTGTTCCACGTAAGATGATACGGAGAGGTTGAAATCGTTTGCCTCTATCTCTGACTTATGCACAAGACGGCAGAAGTACTGCACGTCCTTACGCTCTGCATACGCACGGACGATGGCATCCTGATTCTCCAGAGTGAGCTTGTTCTTATTGCCAGACTTGACAAATTGGTTGCTCGCATCCACAAAGAGGATGCAGTTGTCACGCTTGGCGCTCTTCTTCAGTACGATGATACAAGTAGCAATACCCACACCGAAGAACAGGTTCTGTGGCAACTGAATGACGGTATCAACATAGTTGTTGTTGACGAGATACTTGCGTATCTTCTGCTCGTCACCTCCACGATAGAGCACACCAGGGAACTCAACGATGGCAGCCGTACCAGACTCGGAGAGATGATAGAGCATGTGCATGGTGAAGGCAAGGTCGGCAGCCGACTTAGGAGCGAGGACACCAGCAGGAGCATAGCGGTCATCGTTGATAAGGATTGGATTATCCTTACCGTCCCACTTGAGCGAATATGGTGGATTGCTCACTATGGCATCGAAAGGTGCTTCGTCAAGATGGAGAGGCTCGTGGAGAGTGTCACCCAGTTGGATGTCGAAGTTATCATAATTGATGTCGTGGAGGAACATATTGATACGGCAAAGGTTATAGGTCGTAGGATTGACCTCCTGTCCATAGTACTTGAGACTCTTCTGTCCCTTGCCCACAATCTTGGCAAACTTCATAAGCAGAGAACCCGAACCGCACGCCGGGTCATACACCTTCTGTATGTCACGATTGCCATACGATGCAATACGTGCAAGTACCTCACTCACCTCCTGTGGAGTGAAGAACTCGCCACCGCTCTTGCCGGCATTGGCAGCATACATCTGCATCAGATATTCGTAGGCATCGCCAAATGTGTCAATCTGAGACTCGCCAAACTCACGACCAAGATTCATGTCACGCACTGCCACAAGAACATTGGCGATAAGTGCATTACGCATACTGACAGAGTTGCCCAACTGGGAGTTATCTACCACGAAGTCGCTGAACAGTCCCTTGAGGTCAGGCTCGCTCGGTGTACCAATGGCACTTGCCTCGATGGAATGGAAGATGTTGGAGAGAGTCTCGTTGAGGTTCTCATCCGCCTCTGGATGCTTAGCCACATTCTGGAACAACTGCGAAGGGAGAATAAAGAAGCCCTTCTCCTCCACCATCAGCTCACGTGCATCCTCAGCCTCAGCATCCGAGAGTGTGGTATAGTCAAAGTCGGCATCGCCAGCATCATGCTGTGCCTTGTTGATGTAATTGGTTATGTTCTCTGAAATGAAACGGTAGAAGATGGAGCCAAGCACATAAGCCTTGAACTCCCAACCGCCTACAGGTCCTCGCAACTGGTCAGCAATAGCCCAGATGGTCTTGTGGAGTTCCTCACGCTCCTGATTAGTATTTGCCATACGCTTAAACGAATTAACAGGCATACGACAGCCTTTGCCGTCATACACCTTTATAAAAGAAAACGAAAAAAGAGCGGAAGCATACTTATCGGTCGATATGGGCAAAAACATAAGACCTCAGGACAAAGAAAAAGCGTAGATGAACGCTTATCTTTGTCGCGAGGCCCTAGGATTGCCCATATACCGAGATAAGTTCCACCCACGCTTAAGCGCAGGCGTAACTATAATCTTCGGGTATATTGTCATGAAATTTCCTAGGTTTCGCGACAATCCGAAAATAGCTAACGCTATAAAAAACATAATGTCATGTCATCATGTAGCCGTAGCCATAAGACAAGCCACACAATGACCATGCAAAAATAGCACATTTTTCATGAATACAGAAAGAAATGGCAACTTTTTTATGTTCCGCAAGTTTTCAACTTACTCATTTATGGGAGTAAAATGGAGTAAAAAGAAGTAAAAGGAAGTAAAAAGACGATAGTCTGTTCGTTGTTTCTTTTCAACACAGAGAACACAGAGACCTCAGAGAATACTTTAACA
>ODAI011818487.1_pt1 | contig 12385 bp, 11 predicted proteins | sample 1539321 | NCBI WGS metagenome assembly ODAI01 (sample SAMN02144231, study PRJEB22623) | gut metagenome | biome: sheep rumen | host: Ovis aries | place: New Zealand
GGTCTTTCAGGGATTTGCCGCCGGACTTTGGCCCGCACTGCTGTCCATCATGAGCGGAGAAGCGCCGCCAAAGCGCCTTGGGTTTTGCATGGGTGTCATGCAGGCGGGGCTGACAGCCGGACATGTTCTTGGCCCGCTTGCGGGCGGCGTACTTGCAGAGCTCTTCACAATGCGAGCCACGTTCATCATTGCGGGTGCAGCGCTCTTTCTGATCTCCCTTGCCATCATCTTTCTGGTTCACGAAACTCCCCGGGTTCCCAGCAAAAAAACGTCTGAATCCGGAAATTCTGCAGAAAAGCCGAGCGTGCTCAGCATCCCGGCCGTTCAGCGGATGCTTTTTGCTGCATGCATCGTGCAGATGACAATTCTGATGACGCAGCCCGTGCTGCCTCTTTACATTGCAGAACTTCAGGGGTCGATGGATCAGATCGTTTTGATTTCCGGCATCGTCTTTTCGATCATCGGTATTTCCGGAGTGATCGCCTCGCCAATCTGGGGAATCGTCGGACAAGGATGGGGTTTCAGACCAGCGCTGTACCTTGCCCTGCTGCTGTCCGGCATTTTTGGCGTCATCCAGGCGATCCCGCAGAATCTCACGGCATTTACGGCCTGGCGTTTTGTGGGCGGTTTGACTTTTGCCGGCATTTTCCCTGCCGTCAATGCCGTTCTGACCCAGAGCACGGATCCGGCAGACCGAGGCAAAGTCTTCGGCTACTCATACGCCGCTCAGCAGCTTGGCAGTGTTATCGGGCCGATACTCGGCGGTGCCATGGCTACGTGGATCAGCAACCAGATGGTTGTGGCCATGGCCGGTGCATTCCTGTTCCCGCTCGTTGCCTTGCTGTATTTCAGGAGACCTAAGGAGCACGGAGCCACAGGAACTCCGCAGCGCGACGTATAGGCGAAAAAAAAAGTTGCCTTGCGGCAACTTTTTTCGAAATCTGGCAGGGGTAGTAGGATTCGAACCTACGAATGGCGGATTCAGAATCCGCTGCCTTAACCGGACTTGGCGATACCCCAGTATCTGGTGCGGTCGGAGAGACTCGAACTCTCATGACTCTCGCCACAGCCTCCTCAAGGCTGCGCGTCTACCAATTTCGCCACGACCGCATTTCGATTTTTTCCTCACAGCTCTCTCGAACCGTGAGAGTGCGGTATTATATGGATGCTTTCAAAAAAAAGCAAGCCCCAAAACGCAACACATAAAAATTTCTCGACAAACCCCGTCCTCCAGCATGCCGAGTAACAAAAACGGCTTTCCGCCAAAACAGAAAGCCGTCTGAAAAATCTGGCAGGGGTAGTAGGATTCGAACCTACGAATGGCGGATTCAGAATCCGCTGCCTTAACCGGACTTGGCGATACCCCAGTATTTGGTGCGGTCGGAGAGACTCGAACTCTCATGACTCTCGCCACAGCCACCTCAAGGCTGCGCGTCTACCAATTTCGCCACGACCGCATTTCAAATTTTCTGTCCGAATTCACCTCGGACGGGGCGCGATTCTATCGCGGAACCTGATTGGATTGCAAGTCCTTGTTCACATCTGCCGCACCAGCGCCTGCATTTGCCGGAGCAGTCTGCTCGGTCACGGTGCCAAGAACACCGCCCTGCTTGGCAGCCGCGCGCTTATGAAAAGCGCCAGATCCCACAGTAATTGCCAGCGTTGCACAGAAAAACACCGTAGCGGCAGCAGCCGTGGAACGCGACAGGAAGTTGGCCGAACCCGATGCGCCGAAAAGCGACCCGGACGCCCCAGAACCGAAGGCTGCGCCCAGATCAGCACCCTTGCCGTGCTGCAGCAGGACCAAAATAATCACAGCAACCGCGGCAATGATTTGCACAACGATTGCAATGCTCATCAACATCTGCATTTCTTGTCTTCCAGTTGTTTGTCACTACGCCGATACTGCGGCGCAGATTGAATAAAAATCGTCAGCCTTAAGGGCTGCTCCTCCCACAAGGCCGCCATCAATGTCGGCCATGCCAAAAAGTTCCCGGGCATTCGCGGGCTTCACGCTTCCGCCGTACAGAATCCGCACATTTGCAGCAGCCGCTGCAGAGCGTTTTGCCACGCAGGCACGCAATGCCGCATGAACCTGCTGGGCTTGTTCCGGCGTTGCGGTTCTTCCCGTGCCGATCGCCCAGACAGGCTCATAAGCAAGAGCCCCCTGGGCAAGCGCCTCGGGTCCGACGGCATCAAGCACAGCATTGAGCTGGCGGCAGACCACTTCCAGCGTCCTGCCTTGCTCGCGCTCCTGAAGCGTCTCTCCGACGCAGGGCAGAATTCTCAGCCCCGCACCAACGGCAGCACGGCACTTGGCGCCTACGCGCTCATCGGAATCGCCGAACATGGCACGCCTTTCGGAGTGTCCGATGATGACCCATTCAACTCCGATGTCTGCCAGCATGCGGGCACTCACTTCTCCCGTGAACGCCCCCTTCTCATTTTCATTTACGTCCTCTGCCCCCACCATGAGGCTCGAACTGCCTTTGGCTGCGCAAAGAGAAGCCAGATATACGGCAGGAGCACAGACAAGGGCATCGCACTGCAGTTCAGCCGTCCTGGGGAGAAACGAATCAAGCCAGACCTGATTGGCCTGAAGCGAACCGTTCATTTTCCAGTTGGCAGCAACAAGAGCTTTTCGCATAAGGAAGACGATAAAAAATGAATTCGGATTGTACAGCACGCTGACGCCCGTCCTCTTGCGAATCAGGCGTCAGCTACTCGTTCACAACCTACTCGGAGCGAACATTCTCCTGATCGGCCTTTTCGTTCAGAAGGGCCTTCATGGAAAGACGCACACGTCCCTTTTCGTCGGCCTCAATGACCTTGACGCGAACCTTCTGGCCTTCCTTGAGGTAATCGGAAACCTGATTGACCCGCTCATTGGCAATCTGGCTGATGTGAAGCAAGCCGTCCTTGCCGGGGAGCAGACCAACGATGGCGCCGAAGTCCAGCAGACGCTGAACCGTGCCTTCGTAGATCTGGCCGACTTCAACCTCAGCGGTGATCTCCTCGATGCGCTTCTTGGCGATGTCGGACATCTCCGGATTGTTCGAAGCGATGGTCACAGTGCCATCTTCCTCGACATTGATCTGACAGCCGGTCTCTTCGCAAAGAGCACGGATGGTTGCGCCACCCTTGCCGATCACATCGCGGATCTTCTCCGGATTGATCTTGATGGTCACAAGGCGGGGAGCCCAGACGGACAACTCCTTGGCTCCGTCACCAGCGAACTCGTGCATCTTGCCAAGGATATGCATGCGGCCCTCATGAGCCTGGGCCAGCGCGGCCTGCATGATCTCGGCCGTGATGCCTTCAATCTTGATGTCCATCTGCAAAGCAGTCACGCCGTTCTCGGTACCAGCCACCTTGAAGTCCATGTCGCCGAGATGATCTTCGTCACCAAGGATGTCGGTGAGGACCGCGAACTTGTTGCCTTCCTTGATCAGGCCCATGGCAACGCCGGCAACGTAATCCTTCAGGGGAACACCGGCATCGAGCATGGACAGGCAGCCGCCGCAAACGGAAGCCATGGAACTGGAGCCGTTGGACTCGCAAATCTCGGAAACGACGCGAATGGCGTACGGGAATTCCTCGGCAGAAGGCAGAACCGCCTTCAGTGCGCGCTTGGCAAGGCGGCCATGACCAATCTCACGACGCTTGGGGCTGCCAACGCGACCAGTCTCGCCGGTTGCGAACGGGGGCATGTTGTAGTGCATGATGAACCGATCGCGGCTTTCACCCATGATCGAATCAACAATCTGCTCATCCTGCTTCGTGCCCAGCGTGGTGAGCACGAAGGCCTGCGTTTCGCCGCGCGTGAACAAGGCAGAGCCATGCGTACGGGGAAGCAGCGACTGGCGAATTTCAATCGGGCGCACCGTACGGGTGTCGCGCCCGTCAATACGGGGCTTGCCCTCGAGGATGTTGGAGCGGACGATGTGCGCTTCCATTTCGAAGAGAATGCCGTGAACCTCGTTCATGTCGGCCACTTCGACGCCGGCGGCCTCAGCATCGGCGGTCAGAGTCTTCTCAACGAGCTCGTAGACCTCGCGCAGCTTGTCGTTGCGCGCCTGCTTGGAGCGGATGGTGTAAGCCTCGGCAAGACCGGCATCGGCGATCTCGTGGATGCGGGCAATGAGCGCCTCGTTCTTAGCGGGAGGCTGCCAGTCCCAGGCGGGCTTGCCGGCCTCGGCAACGAGCTCATGAATGGCCTCGATGGCGACCTGCATCTGCTTGTGACCGAACATCACAGCGTTGAGCATCGTTTCTTCGGGCAGGCGGTCGGCCTCGGACTCAACCATCAGCACGGCGCGCTCGGTACCAGCCACAACCAGATCCAGACGGCTCTCGGACATCTGGCTCACGCGCGGATTGCAGACGAATTCGCCGTTGATGTAGCCGACGCGGCAGGCGCTGATCGGACCGCGGAACGGAATTCCGGAGATCGAGAGCGCTGCCGAAGCGCCGATCATGGAAGGAATGTCAGGATCGACTTCGGGATCGACGGACAGAACGTGAATGATGACCTGGACTTCATTGAAGAATCCATCCGGGAAAAGCGGACGGATCGGACGGTCGATGAGACGGCTGGTCAGGGTTTCCTTCTCGGAGGGACGGCCCTCACGCTTGAAGAAGCCGCCCGGGAATTTTCCTGCGGCATAGGCCTTTTCAATGTAGTCGACTGTCAGAGGGAAAAAGTCCTGGCCGGGCTTGGTTTCCTTCTTGGCAACAACGGTCGCCAGCACAACGGTATCGTCCATCTGGCAGATCACGGCACCCGTGGCCTGACGAGCGATCTCGCCAGTGGTGAGCGTCACATCGTGATCGCCCAACTTGAAGGTCTTGCTCACTTTGTTGAACATTGTCATGAGAGTTGTCCTCTGATGAGTCCGGGACAGAGTGAAGAAAACATCAGGCGACTGCCGGTACGTTCCTTAGGAGCGTCCAGGCACGCTGCGGCATAAGCGTTCAAGCCATTTAAGCGCTCATGTCGCAACGCGCGAAACCGTTTTTGCAGTCTGATCCTGATACTCCGCCCGAAAATTAATAAAAAATCAGCAGGGCTGCCCCTGCAAAGGAACGGCCTGTTTGCTTTCAGTGGCAAACAGGCCGCCAAATCTTTCGAATTACTTGCGCAGGCTAAGTGCGTCGATCAGCTTGCGGTAAGCGGCAACGTCGCGGTTCTTGAGGTAGTCAAGAAGCTTGCGGCGGCGGCTGACCATCTTCATCAGGCCGCGGCGGGAATGATGATCCTTCGGGTTTGCCTTGAAGTGATCGGTCAGACCGTTGATGCGAGCGGTAAGAAGAGCAACCTGAACCTCGGGAGAGCCCGTGTCGCCAGGAGCGCGCTGGAACTTGGCAACGACTTCAGCCTTATTCATTTCGACAGACATTGTTATTCCTTTTTGTGAAAGATAAAACATGCGGCACAGGTGTCATGTCCCATGCCGTGAAAGAACGGGGATTCTACAGGAACCCCGAGATTAATCAAGTGCCTCGGCAGAACCCAAGAACTGCCGAGGCGCGGGGCTAAACCGCATGCTGAGCTGAAAGCGGCGCATCAGACTCGAGCTTACTGAGTGCGTTCAGATACGCCTTGACAGAAGCCGCGATGATGTCGGGATCGGCGCCTACGCCATTCACGATCCGGCCGCCCTTGGCAAGGCGCACGGTAACGTCGCCCACGCTCTCGGTTCCCGTCGTGATGGCATTCACGCTGTAGAGCTGCAGTTCGGCGCCGCTCTTGACGACCGCCTCAATGGCGCGGAACGCGGCATCCACGGGGCCGTTGCCATCGCATGTCGAACTAAATTCCTGCCCGTCATGGTGCCAGACGACCGTGGCCTGCGGACGCTCTCCGGTCTCAGACTGCTGAAGCATGCTCACGAACAGATAGGAATCCTGAGCCAGGCCAACCTCGGCGCCCTTGAAGAGCGACTGGATATCTTCGTCAAAAATCTGGCTCTTTCGGTCAGCAAGATTCTTGAAGCGGCTGAACGCCTCATTCAGTTCGGCTTCGGAGGCGACCGGGATGCCCAGCTCGCGCAATCTCTGGCTGAATGCGCGGCGACCGGAAAGCTTGCCCAGAACAATCTTGTTCTGCGCCCAGCCGACATCCTCTGCGCTCATGATTTCGTACGTTTCCCTGCTCTTGAGCACTCCGTCCTGGTGAATGCCCGAAGCGTGAGAGAATGCATTGGCACCCACAATGGCCTTGTTGGGCTGCACCGGGAAGCCCGTGATGGAACTCACCAGCTTGCTGGCCGGAACGATCTGCTTGGTGTCAATCCTTGTCTCGAGACCGAAATATTCCTTTCTCGTGCGAACGGCCATGACGACTTCTTCAAGAGACGTATTGCCCGCGCGCTCACCCAGGCCGTTGATCGTGCATTCGATCTGGCGGGCTCCGCCAAATTTCACGCCAGCCAGGGAATTGGCTACGGCCATGCCGAGGTCATTGTGGCAATGCACGGACCAGATCGCCTTGTCCGAATTGGGAACGTGCTCGAGGATATCCCTGATGAACGCCCCGTAGAGATCGGGAATGGCATATCCGACAGTGTCGGGAAGGTTGATGGTCGTTGCTCCCGCGGAGATGGCGGCTTCGCAAATCCGATAGAGGAACTCGGGATCGGAGCGATAGGCGTCCTCAGCCGAGAACTCCACGTCATCGGTGTAATTGCGGCACAGCTTCACTGCCCGGACGGCGTTCTCAAGAACCTGCTCCGGCGTCATGTGCAGCTTCTTTTCCATGTGCACGGGGCTTGTCGCGATGAACGTATGGATGCGGCCGGTATTAGCCTCGCGAATCGCCTCGCCAGCGCGTTCGATATCGCGGGCGACAGCCCGGGACAGGGAGCAGACAGTCGTGTTCTTGACGTGCCGGGCGATCTGCTGGATCGCTTCGAAATCCCCTTCGGAACTGGCGGCAAAACCTGCCTCCATCACATCGACTCCAAGCTTCTCCAGCTGCAGGGCAATGCGCAGCTTTTCTTCCTTGGTCATCGCAGCGCCAGGGCTCTGTTCACCATCACGCAATGTCGTGTCAAAGATAATCAGACGATCCATTTGTTGTACTTCCCTCGTATTGTGTTGCAGGGCGGCTTTGAGAGCCGATTTGTTTATCTTACACGGGTTCACTGTGCCCGAAACGCTGAAATGCTCTCAGAGAAACCAGCACTCCGGCAATCAGGCTCACCACCCCGAGGCTGAGCATCGGACTGGGAATTTCGCAGCGCAGAATATGGGCGTATGTCACGGCAAAAATGGTTTCGAACACAATCATCTGGCCCGATAGCGCGGTAGGCAGTCTCTGGCTCATTGCATTCCAGCAGAGGATCCCGACCCACGAACAAAGGAGTGCGCAGCCTGTCATCACGGTGACAAACCAAACCGGCGTCGGTCCCAGCAAAGGAGTCCCGGCCGGCTGCTCCGCGTACACCGCGGCAAACAGAATCAGCGAAACGGGCAGCCCCGTAATGCCCTGGGCCGTCGACCAGCTCTTAGGCGAGCGCTGGGGATTCTCAATCAGCCAGTCGGCATTGCGGATGGGATACCAAGTCCAAAGCAGAAGCGCGGCAACACCGGCCGCTGAGCCAATCCAGAAATCGCTTTCACTGCCACCGGAAATATTGACAATTGCATCAAACTCCGCCCAGTTGGAAAACACCAGCCCGGCAGCAATCAGTGCCAGCCCCGGCAGCAGCTTGCTCCAGCGCAGAGCCTGCCTTCCCTTCCTGCGATCCCTGATATTGGCAATGGCAGCAACCAGAACCGGTATCACCGCCATGCAGATTCCTGCAAACGGAGCCCCCGCCCGCTGAATGCAGACTGACAAGAGCCAGAAGTAGATGATGTTCCCGACAACGCTCAGCTTTGTCACGAACCACCAGTCCGAAAGGGAATAGTGGCGAAATTCCTCCCGTTCAAGCCACACAAGGGGAATGCACGCCAGGCCGAATGCCACGTATCTGGCAGATGAAATCATCATCGGATCGTAACCCGGCAGCACTAGGGGAATCAGGTACACCAGCCCCCAGATCATCGTGGCAGCGAGCCCAAAGAGAAAACCGCTCAGCACAGCAAATGCCCCTTCTACAAAGTCCTATTCGGCGTCGCGGATAATCGCCGACCTCAGTTTCTTGACAGCTGCCCTTGCGCTCTTTTGCCTCAACCGCCGTTCACGGCTCGGGCGTGTCGGGCGCGTCGGCTTTCTGGCATCGGGAACCTCGGCGGCCTTCTCGATCAAAGTTTGCAACCTCAGAAAAGCAGCCCTCCGGTTAAGTTCCCGGGAGCGCTCGCCATGAGCCTTCAGCACAAGGCAGCCGTCTGCACTCAGGCGTCTTTCGTACCGTGCAAGCACCCTCGCCTTGAGCTCCTCTGGCAGGGAGCTTTCCAGCACATTGAAGAACAGCTGCACAGCCGTGGATGACTTGTTGACATGCTGCCCCCCTGGACCGCGGCTCAGCACCGCCTTGACCGTGCACTCATCCTCGGAAAGGGCAAAAGGAATATGCCGAACCATTGCGTACTCACCAGAAAAACGGAGCTGATTGTACTGAGGCATGCCAGCTGCTTCCAGCGAAAGACACGATCGTCACTCTGGCCTCCATCCAGCCCTTTCCCCGCAAGAGATCCTCCCAAAGTCTTAACGCTTACTAAAGGGCATCAGCTGGCAAACAAAGGCAAACTAACAACTCTCAATGAAGATCAATCACTTATTCAATCCGGTAATACAACAACAGCCCGCGAAATACTTTATCAATTCGGTCCGGCTCCAATTACAGTAGCTGCACCAGAGGGCAGCGTGCATCTGCCCGAACAATCACACCATCACGGAGCCACAAGCCATGAAACGCAGAACACTGATCCTCAGCGCCCTTGCGATCCCTGCCGCCCTAACTGCCTGCGGAGACAAAGAAGCAAGCACAGGCAAGTACAGTCCCATCAAGCTGGGCACCCTTTCGGGGCCCCACGCTGAAATTGCCGAAATTGCCGCCAAGGTCGCGGCCGGCAAAGGCCTGTCTGTGAAAATTGTCGAATTTTCCGATTACGGACACGTGAACGAGGCTCTGAACGCGAAGGACATCGATTGCAACGCCTTCCAGCATAAGCCCTACCTTGAGAAGGCAATCTCTTCCAAGGGATACAGGTTCACGGCTCTGGGCAAAACAGTCCTCTTCCCGCTAGGCGTCTACTCGCTGAAGATTCACAGCAAGGAGGAAATTGCCGACGGCATGCTCGTCACTCTTCCCGCCGATCCGGCAAATCTCGGGCGTGCACTGGTTCTTTTGGAAAATAACGGCATCATCACCCTCAAGCCCGGCAAGGGCATTCATGCAACCTCCCACGATGTGGACAAGAACCCGCACAATCTCAAATTCAAAGAAGTAGACAGCGCTTATCTTGGCAGATCGCTGCCAGACGTCGGGTTTGCCGTCATCAACGGATCCTGGGCAGTGAAGTCCAATCTATCGCCAGCCAAGGACGCATTCATTCTCGAAGACGGTCGCTCCGAGTTCGCCAACATCCTTGCCGTGCGCTCCGAGCAAAAGGACCGCCCCGAGTTCAGGCTCCTGCTTGAGTCCTATCAGAGTCAGGCCGTTAAGGATTTCGTGCGCGACAAGTACAAGGGGTCGATCGTCGCCGCCTTCTAACGCTTTCAGAATCTTCAGGAGACCGCCATGCATATTGCCGACCGATGTATCGGCTGCCGCCAGTGCTGGCCATACTGCCCCGTGGGGGCAATCGGCCCGACCGAGGACGGCCGCCGCTCTCAGGTATGCCTAGACCAATGCGTCGAATGCAACACATGCCTGCGCGCACGGATCTGCCCCGTGGGAGCGTTCGAGCTGCGTCCGCTTGACTATCCCCGCAGCCTGCGCTCCACATTTTCCGATGTCATGAGTCCGCATAAGAGCACCGGAGTGCTGGGCCGGGGCACCGAGGAGATGAAAACAAACGACGTTACGGGGCGCCTGCCGGAAGGCCGGGTCAATGTCTCCGTCGAACTTGGCCGTCCCGGGATCAGCGCAAGCTTTGCGGATGTTCAAGTGCTCACCAGAACCCTTGCCGGCCTTGGCGTGCATTTTCAGGAGGAGAACCCGGTCACTTCGCTGATGACCGACCCACGATCAGGTGATCTTCGCCCGGAAATATTGGGGGAGCGCGTTCTCTCGGCTCTGATCGAGCTTGATCTCGAGCAGGATCGGCTCCCCGCCCTTGTCGCAGCGATTTCCGCTGCGCAGGCAAGCGTCGACACCGTCTTTTCCGTAGCAGCCGCCGAACCTATCCCGCAGCAAGAAGCTGAAGCCCCGCTTCTGTCCCTGCTGAGAGAGCAGGGCATCTTCCACCGTCCAAACGGCAAGACCAACGTAGGGCTGGGGAAACCCTTCAGGGAGGTTGCGTCATGACACATACACTGCATCGTCGCGGCTCGGTCCAGGATATCTCGCACGACTTCGTCATCCTTGCCATGGCTGCACGCGGAGTCAACCGAGACGGAGCCGCCCCCAAACTCGCCCGTGCGCTCGAGATCTTTGCCGCCCACAACCCGATCAACTACGGCAACGTCGCCGGAAACAGCTTGACGCGAAGCTTGCCGGAAATGACGGCCCTCACCAGGGACAACACCGTCTCGCATGCGGTTTTCGGCAATACAGAAGACCTCTCCGCAGTCCTTGCCGATCTCAAGCGTGAAGATCTCGGCCTCTCGATCGTTGTCTCCGGACTCTTCGAGCAGACCGGCCAAGCCTGCTGCGAGAACGGTCTGCGCCCGCACACGGTCAACGTCTCGCTCGGAGTGTTCGGCAGAACCGAGAAGCTTCCTCCCGAGCCGATTCTTGAGATCGCCACGATGTGCGGACACAACATGATCTCCTTTGCACTCATCCAAAAACTCGTTCGCGACATAGAAGACGGGCTCACAACCCCTGAGGCCGCGGCCAAGAAAATCGCCGCCAGCTGTCTGTGCGGCATCTTCAACTGGCGCAGAGCCGCAGAGGTTTTTGCGCGTCTTGCTGCAGGAGCGGCATCATGACCTCGGCTCAGCAAAAACGCATCACCTTCCGGGAAAACCTTCGCGCAGGACGCTTCATGATCGCTCCCGGCATCTATGACGCCCTTTCGGCAAAACTCGCGCAGGCAGCCGGCCTGTCCTGCATCGCCATGGGCGGCTATGCGATTTCCGCCTCCCGTCTCGGGCAGCCCGATGTCGGCCTACTCAGCCAGTACGAAATGCGCGAGGCGCTCAGGCAGATCGCTTCGGCAACCGACATTCCCGTCATCGCCGACGGAGACACGGGCTACGGCAATGCACTCAACGTGATTCGCACGCTCACCGAATACGAACAGGCGGGAGCTTCCTGCGTGTTCTTCGAGGATCAGCTCTGGCCAAAGCGGTGCGGTCACATGGAAGGCAAGCAGGTGATTGACGCCAAAGAGCATGCGCAGAAGATCCGAGCGGCCTGCGAGGCCCGGCTCGATCCCAACACCGTGATCATGGCGCGCACCGACTCGCGGGCGGTTTACGGTTTTGAAGATGCCGTAGCGCGAGGCCGTCTCTACGCTGATTCAGGCGCAGAGATCCTGTTCATAGAAGCCCTGCGCAGCCGAGATGAACTTGAACGCATTGCCCGGGCATTCGAGGGATCTGGCGTGTACCTCTTTGCCAACATGATTGAAGGAGGCAAGACCCCCATCATTCCAGCGCAGGAACTCAAGGACCTTGGCTTTGCCGGGGTCTTCTGGTCGTGCGCCTCTCTTTATCTGGTTGCCAAGACGCTGCTTGAGAAATTTACGATTTTGCGTCAGGACGGCACGAGCGACGCATTCCTTGAAGACATGCTGCCGTTTTCCGAATTCAACCGGTTCATCGGGCTTGACCGCTACCGGGAACTGGAGCGCCGTTACTCATCGCAAAGCGCCGGGGAGTAGCGCCAGAGCGGCTCTCTGCCAGGGGGCCGCCTTTCTGACCTCCTCTCACCCGCATGCGTGCGGCATCGTCGGCCTGAAACTAGAGCAGCTGCCGCCACTCTTCTTCCTCAAAATCCACCCCGGGATGTCTTTTCCGCCATACCGAACTGACTGCCGGGCGCCCGCCTCCCAGCTACCGCAACAACTTCCGGATGTTTACAATCCGTCAGACACTTTTGAGCACGAGGTTTCCCTTATGAGCAACACCACTGTTTTGACTGAATGGTTTCGCCACGTTCCTGAGGACAAATGGCTTCGCGACCCCGCTGCGTGCCGGGCGGATGCCAAGTTCATCTGGGACAAGCTTGAGCTGAAGGCCGGCGTCAAGGTTCTCGAATGCCCCTGCGGCAAGGCCGATCTCGGATTTCCCCTTGCTCGCCTCGGAGCAATTGTCTCCGGTATCGAC
>ODAI013096880.1_pt1 | contig 12385 bp, 15 predicted proteins | sample 1539321 | NCBI WGS metagenome assembly ODAI01 (sample SAMN02144231, study PRJEB22623) | gut metagenome | biome: sheep rumen | host: Ovis aries | place: New Zealand
AATAGCTACAAAATATGCAGATGAAGGAAAACTTGTACCTGATGAAGTTACAAACAACATGGTTAAAAATAGACTAAATGAAGAAGACTGCAAAAATGGATTTATTCTAGATGGTTATCCTAGAAATATAGCTCAAGCAGAAGAACTAGATAAAATGTTAAGTAAAAAAAATGAAAAAGTTGATATAGTTGTTAATTTAACAACACCAACAGAAGAAATAATAGAAAGAGTTATGGCAAGACGTGAATGCCCAAATTGTAAAAGAGTTTATAATATGATTTTAAATAAACCTAAAAATGGTGAAATTTGTGATTACTGTGGAGTTGAATTAACAAAAAGAAAAGATGACACAGAAGAAAAACTTCAAATTAGGCTAGATACATTTTTCAAAGAAACAAAACCTGTTATTGACTTTTACACTAACAGAGGAATAGTTAAAAACGAAGAAGTAAGTGTTTCAATAAATAGATTAGGAATAGATGCTGCAAAATCTGTAGTTGATTTTTTAAAAAATAATTAGAAGTATGAGGTAAGAAGTCAGAGGTAGGAAGTAGGAGAATTGGATATATAGAAAGGACTTATAATGGTAACAATCAAATCAAAAAAAGAAATTGCATTAATGGAAGATGTTTGTAAAATAGTAGCAATTTTTTATGAAGAAGTGGAAAAAAAGATAAGACCAGGCATTTCAACTTATGAACTTGATAAAGAAGCAGAAAAAATTATGAGAGGGTTAGGCGCAATCCCTGCTCAAATAGGATATAATCCTGGAATAAAAGGAATCCCACCTTTCCCAGCTTCAACATGTATTTCCATTAATGATGAAGTAATTCATGGAATACCAAGAAAAAACTGCATAATCAAAGATGGAGATGTGGTTAGTATAGATACTGTAGCACTTAAAAATGGATATCATGGAGATGCTGCAAGAACTTTTATTGTCGGAAAAGGAACAGAAGAAGCTCAAAGACTTGTAAAGGTTACAAAACAAGCTTTTTACGAAGGCTTAAAATTTGCAAAACCAGGATTTAGAATAGGGGATATTTCTCATGCAGTGGGAGAATATGTTAATTCTCAAGGGTATTCTGTGCTTAAAGAATTTCAAGGACATGGAATTGGTAAAGAAATGCATGAAGACCCCGGAATACCAAACTATGGAAAAGCTGGACGTGGAATTAGAATAGAACCAGGTATGACATTATGCATAGAACCTATGGTAATACAAGGAAAACCTGATATTTGGGAAATGGATGATGGGTGGACAATTGTTACAGATGATGGTACTTTAGCTGCTCATTATGAAAATACAATTTTAATTACAGAAAATGAACCAAAAATCTTGACATTAAGATAAAAATGGAGTATAATAGTAAAGCTATTGTGGATAATAGGGTTAATATGTGAAAACAAAACATATAAAAGCTTATTTTACAAGGCTTTACCTTTTTTATTCCTACATAGAAAAAAGCTCTTTAAGGAGGCGAGAATTTGGCTAAAGAAGATCTTATTGAATTAGAAGGAAAAGTTGTAGAAACATTACCAAATACAACATTTAAAGTTGAACTTCAAAATGGACATCAAATACTAGCTACTATTTCTGGTAAATTGAGAATGAATTATATTAAAATTCTAACCGGAGACAAAGTAAAAGTAGAAATGTCACCATATGACTTAAATCGTGGCAGAATTACTTGGAGAGCTAAATAGTAACAATTTATTTATAGAAAGGAATGAGTGAAATGAAAGTAAGACCATCTGTAAAAAAAATGTGCGATAAGTGCAAGGTTATCAAAAGAAAAGGTGTAATCAGAGTTATTTGTGAAAACCCTAAACACAAACAAAGACAAGGGTAATTAGAGTTTGTATATGTTAAAAATTACAACATATACAGTTATTTTATTTTGTTTATAACACAGCTTGATTGCGGCTGATAAAAATCAACTGTGTATATATATCTATTTATATTATTAATAAACCTAAAGATTTAATAAATATGAATAGGCAGTTGTATTTATTAAATGCATTTCACCTTTAGGGTAGTTAATAATTGCAAAAGAAGAAGTTTTTAAAACAAATTCAAAATTTGGAGGTGTAAATAAAACATGGCTCGTATATCAGGAGTAGATTTACCTAAAGAAAAAAGGGTAGAAATTGGACTAACATATATTTATGGTATAGGACTAACAAGTTCTCAAAAAATACTTGAAAAAACAGGAATAAATCCAGATACTAGAGTAAAAGATTTAACAGATGATCAAGTTAATTTGATTAGAAAAGAAATCGATGAAAACTACAAAGTAGAAGGAGATTTAAGAAGAGAAGTTGCTCTTAATATAAAAAGATTAACAGAAATAGGATGCTATAGAGGTCTAAGACATAGAAGAGGACTTCCAGTTAGAGGACAAAGAACAAAAACTAATGCACGTACAAGAAAAGGTCCAAGAAAAGTAGTTAGCAGAAGTAAGAAAGAAGGCAAATAAGTTAAAGTAAGGTAATATCAATTATGAATACCATTACTATAGAAGGAGGTAAGGTTAGATAATGGCTAAGAATGTAACAAGAAAAACAGTTACAAAAAGAAATAGAAAAAACATTGAAAAAGGTTCAGCACATATTCATTCAAGTTTTAACAATACAATAGTATCTATTACAGATACAGCTGGAAATACAATTTCTTGGTGTAGTAGTGGTGCACTTGGTTTTAAAGGATCAAGAAAAAGCACTCCATATGCTGCTGGAGAAGTTGCTGTAACAGCTGCAAAAAAAGCAATGGAACATGGAATGAAAATAGTTGAGGTATTTGTTAAAGGACCTGGTTCAGGAAGAGAAGCAGCAATTAGATCACTTCAAACTGCTGGATTAGAAATAAGCTCAATTAAAGATGTGACTCCAATACCACACAATGGATGTAGACCACCAAAAAGACGTAGAGTTTAATGAAATGTGGTATATAAGGTATTTTTATATACTCTAGTAAATTTAGAAATTAAGAATTATAAACTTTTTACTAGAGCAATTATAGAGAAATTTTAATTTTGCATAAAAATACAAAATGATATTTCTAAAGATTTAATAAATTATAAAGAGGTGAAAAAATAAAATGTCAAGATTTAGAGATCCTAAATTAAAAAGATGCAGATATTTAGGAATAAGCCCAATGTCAATTGGCGTAGATAAACAATCAAACCGTAAAAATGCTACTGGGGCACATAAAAAAGTTTCTGAATATGCTGTACAATTAAAAGAAAAACAAAAATTAAAATTCGTTTATGGAGTAGGTGAAAAACAATTTAGAAAATACTTCACTATGGCATCAGCAAAAAAAGGAAGAACAGGTGAATTATTACTTCAAATATTAGAAAGTAGATTAGATAATGTTGTATATAGATTAGGTTTTGCAGTTACAAGACCACAAGCTAGACAATTAGTTAATCATGCTCATTTTGAAGTAAATGGAAAGAAAGTAAATATACCATCATATTTAGTTTCTCCTGGTGATGTTATAACAGTTAGAGAAAGCAAAAAAGAATGTGGAGCTATTAAGCAAGCCATTGAACTTACAAAAACAATGACAGCGCCAAAGTGGTTAGAGAAAAATGTTGAAAAATTAACTGGAAAAGTATTAAAATTATCTGATAGAGAAGATATAGACATTCCAATTGAAGAGCATTTAATAGTAGAGCTATACTCTAAATAATTAGGAGGTTAAATAATGATAGAATTTGAAAAGCCAAATATTGAATGTATTAAAATTGATGAGGAAAATAATTATTCAAAATTTGTATGTGAGCCTTTAGAAAGAGGTTATGGAGTTACAATAGGAAACTCTTTAAGGAGAATATTACTTTCATCACTTCCTGGATGTAGCTTAACTTCTGTTAAAATAAATGGGGTATTACATGAATTTTCAAGTATTCCAAATGTTGTAGAAGATGTACCAGATATAATAGTTAATTTAAAAAATGTAAGACTAAAATTTAATGATGATGAAATGGAAAAAACTTTACATATTGACTTTAAAGGAGAGGGAGAAGTTACAGCAGCAGATATACAATCAGATGGAACTGTAGAAGTTCTTAACCCTGATTTACATATTGCACAAGTTGCAGAAGGTGGTCATTTAGTAATGGAACTTACTGCAAATAAAGGAAGAGGATATGTTCCTGCAGAAAAAAATAAAAAGCCAGAACAAGATATATCAGTTCTTCCAATAGACTCAATATATACTCCAGTAAAAAAAGTAAACTATCAAATAGAAAACACAAGAGTTGGACAAATGGTAGATTTAGATAGATTAGTTATTGAAGTTTGGACTGATGGTAGCTTAAAACCATATGAGGCACTTAGTTTAGCAGCTAAAATTCTTACGGGTCATTTAGAACTATTTATTGACCTATCAGAAGCTACTAGAAATACAAAAATAATGGTTGAAAAAGAAGAAGACCAAAAGGAAAAAATTCTTGAAAAATCAATTGAAGAAATGGAATTATCAGTAAGATCATTCAATTGCCTTAAAAGAGCTGGAATCTCAACAGTAGAAGATTTAGCTAACAAAACTCAATCAGATATGATGAAAGTTAGAAATCTAGGAAAAAAATCTCTAGATGAAGTAGTAGCTAAATTACATGCATTAGGATTAGATTTTGCTCCAGAGGAAGAATAAAAAATTCTAAAAATTAAAAGTAAAAATGGGTAAAACCCTATAAAAGACAAGGAGGTTGAACTAAATTGGCTAACAGAAAATTAGGAAGAACAACAGATATTAGAATGTCAATGCTAAGAACTTTAGCAACAGATTTAATAATATATGGTAAAATAAAAACTACAGAGGCAAGAGCTAAAGAAGTTAAAAAAATCGCAGATTCCATAATTGCATTAGCTGTTAAAGAAAAAGACAACTATGAAATGGTAGATGTAAAAGTTGTTAAAGCAAAATTAGATTCAAAAGGAAATAAAATGACAGAACTTGTAAAAAGTAAAAATGGTAAAGAATATCTTAAAGTTGTAAAAGAAGAAGTTACTGAATCTAGACAAAAAGATATGCCATCAAGACTAAATGCAAGAAGAATTATTATGAATAAAATTAACAAAGTAAAAGACGAAAAAGGTAGAAACATAGATTTACCTTCAAAACTATTCAATGAAATAGCACCAAAATATGCAGACATTAAAGGTGGATATACTAGAATAGTTAAAGCTGAGCCTAGAAGGGGAGACAATGCTCCTATGGCAGTTTTAAAATTAGTTTAATATAAAAGAGTTTATTAGCAATTAAATTGCGATAAACTCTTTTTAATATAAAATAATAAAAGCTAATACAGTGATTAATATATATTAATCACTGTAAATGATTTTAAATTTTTTTAAAAGTTTTTTATGGTATATATAATAATGTAATTCTTCTTCCATCTATTTTAATGAAATTATCTTCTTTTAAACTTTTTAATTCTCTAAACATAGCAGATCTATTAATCGCAAAATAATCTGCTAAATCCTTAAAACTGTTTGGTAAGTATATAAATTTAGAATGACTTTTTTGATATTGTGTTTTAAAAAACTCTAATAGTTTTTCTCTAATTGTTTTTTTACTTAAAATTCTTATTCTATCATTTTTTTCTTTTAATTTTGTATTTACTATGTCAAATAAATTATTCACAAAAATATTATAGTAATTATAGCTTGTAAAATTTGTTTCGGAAATTTTTTTATAGTCTATAACTAGAACCTTGCATTTTTCTATAGCTCTTATTTGATATTCACTATTATTTATATCTGAAATATTAGTTCCAAAAATATCATCTTCATACAAATTTTCAATTATATTTTCTTCCCCATTGTAGTTTATGTTAACAATTTGAGCAAAACCTTCAAGTAATATACATATAATATTTTCACTTTTTAAAGTAGGCAGTATTTCTTGTTTTTCTAAATAAGTATATGTATGAGTTCCTAATAATTTGAAGAGTTTATTTTTTTGTAACGTAGTCATACCGCTGAAAAGGAGTCTTCATTATCATCACCAAAAACATTCTAACACATTTTTTAAAAAGTTGCAATAGCACCTTTATTTTTTTCTCTAGTTGTTTTTATAATAAGTACGTTCAAAGAAAAGTTGATACTTAATTAAATTAAAAAAATGAAGTATAAAGTAGGAAGTTTGAAGTAAGAGGTTAAAGGTAGGAAGAAGAAATTAAGAATCCGACCTCCGACTTCCAATCTCCAACCTCAAATAAAATTGAACAGCAAAAGAAATATAGAAAGGAAGAAAAAAGAAATGAAAATTGTAAAAAGAGATGGACACATTGTTGATTATGATCCTTCAAAAATCAAAACAGCAATAAAAAAAGCAAATGTTGAAGTAAGACCAAGAGAAAGAGCAACAGAAACTGAAATTGAGGAAATTATTAAATATATAGAAGAGTTAAATAAAAAAAGAATTCTTGTTGAAGACATTCAAGACATAATAGAAGAAAAGCTAATGGAATTTGATAAATATCAATTAGCAAAAAAATATATTACATATAGATATACAAGAGAATTAGTTAGAAAAGCTAATACAACAGATCAAACAATTAAAGAATTAATTGATGGAGAAAATGAATATTGGAATACAGAAAATTCAAATAAAAATGCCACTGTTGTTACAACTCAAAGAGATTATTTGGCAGGAATAACAAGTACTGATATTACAAGAAGATTTTTACTTCCAGAAGATGTTGTTAAAGCTCATGATGAAGGAATTATACATTTCCATGATGCAGACTATTTTGCACAAAATGCACTTCATAATTGTGAATTAATAAATCTAGATGATATGCTACAAAATGGAACAGTAATTAATGGTGTTATGATAGAAAAACCACATAGATTTATAACAGCAGCAACAATAGCAACACAAATAATACTTGCTGTTACATCATCAAGCTATGGTGGAGCTACAGTTTCAGTTTCACATTTAGCGCCATTTGCAAGAGCAAGTTATGATAAATACTATAAAAAATATAAAAGCAGAAACTTACCAGAAGATCAATGCAAAAAATTTGCAAAAGAAGATACTAGAAAAGAAATAGAAGATGGAGTTCAAACATTTAATTATCAAGTAAATTCTATGACAAATACAAATGGACAAGCACCATTTTTAAGTGTTTGTTTATATCTTGGAGAGTCAGAAGAATACAAAGAAGAAATTGCTATGATAACAGAAGAATTCCTTAAACAAAGAATTTTAGGATTTAAAAATGAAAAAGGTGTATATATAACTCCAGCATTTCCAAAATTACTATATGTACTTGAAGAAGACAATATTCACGAAAATAGCAAATATTGGTATTTAACAAAATTAGCAGCAGAATGTACAGCTAAGAGACTTGTTCCAGACTATATTTCTGAAAAAGTAATGAAAGAATTAAAGAAAAATGAATATGGAGATGGAGAATGCTACCCATGCATGGGATGTAGATCTTTCTTAACACCAGATAGAGCTATGTCATTAGGAAATATTGCAAAAGCTAAGAATTATGTCGAAGGAAAAGGAAAATACTATGGAAGATTTAACCAAGGTGTTGTTACAATAAATTTACCAGATGTTGCACTTTCTTCAAAACAAGATATGGATAAATTCTGGAAAATATTTGATGAAAGATTGGAATTATGTCATAGAGCATTACAATTAAGACACAAACGTTTAAGCAATGTAACAAGTGATGTAGCACCAATATTATGGCAAAATGGAGCATTAGCAAGGCTAGAAAAAGGTGAATCTATACATGAATTATTACATCATGGATATTCAACAATTTCTCTTGGATATGCAGGTTTATATGAATGTGTTAAATATATGACAGGCAAATCTCATACAGATAATGGTGAAGGAAAAGATTTTGGATTAAAAGTAATGGAACATCTAAATGATGCATGCAAAAAATGGAAGGCAGAAGAAGATATAGATTATTCAGTTTATGGAACACCTATAGAATCTACTACTTATAAATTTGCAAAATGCTTAAAAGAACGTTTCGGAGTAGTAAAAGGTATTACAGACAAGAATTATATTACAAATTCATATCATGTTCCTGTATTTGAAGAAATAGATGCATTTACAAAATTAAAACTTGAAAGTGAATTCCAAAGACTAAGCCCTGGTGGTGCAATTTCATATATAGAGACACCAAATTTACAAAATAACATAGATGTTATTATTGATGTTATTAAATTTATATATGATAATATCATGTATGCAGAACTTAATACAAAGTCAGATTATTGCCAAAAATGCGGATATACTGGCGAAATTTTAATAGATGAAAACTTAGAATGGTATTGCCCAAATTGTGGAAACAGAGACCATAATTTATTAAATGTTGCTAGAAGAACATGCGGATATATTGGTACTAATTTCTGGAATAAGGGTAGGACGCAGGAGATTAAGGAGAGAGTTCTACACATAGACAACAAAAATGCGTGTTGAAAAATAATTACAATTTTGGCTGTGTTAAAATCTTACTAAAAATGCTCATGTACACCGCGTACACTCCGCTTTTTTCGTAAGATTTTGCCTTGCAATACTCGTTTTTGATTTGTTTGGAAAATAATAAATTGCCAAAATTTAATTCTTTTTCAACGGAATATGATTAAAGGCAATAGTTGCTTTTGATTTGTTTTAGAAAATTTTTACAGAAAGTGGAGGTACATAATGAAATATAATATAGTTAGAAAAATGGATATCTCAAATGGTCCTGGTGTTAGAGTATCGGTTTTTATGCAAGGGTGCGAATTTCATTGTAAAAACTGTTTTAACCCTGAAACATGGAGTTTTGAAGGTGGAAAGGATTTTACACAAGGTACTATAAATGAGGTTTTAGATTTGTGTAATCAAGACTATATAAAAGGATTATCAATACTTGGTGGAGAACCTATGCATCCTAAAAATATAGAAGGAACAACTAAACTTGCAAAAGCTTTTAAAGAAAAATATCCAAATAAAAATCTCTGGATGTGGTCAGGATTTCAATTTGATAAAGATTTAAAAGATAAAGAGGTTATGAAATATGTAGATGTTTTAGTAGATGGGAGATATGTAGATGAAATGCATAATCCTAAGTTAAAATGGAGAGGCTCTTCAAATCAAAGAGTAATAGATGTTCAAAAAAGTTTAAAAGAAAATAAAATAACATTTTGGGAGTAATTCCAAAATGTTATTTGTTACATATATAATTTATACAATATGTACAAATAGTTTAAAATAGCTTGTTTTACGGAACTATAACTAAAAAAATAAAAAAAAATAAGTAAAAAAACAATAAAAAGTATTGACAAAAACAGAATAAAACATTATAATAAAAAATGTGCTAAAAATTTAACACATGGGCAGGTGGTCGAGTGGTTAATGGCACCAGACTGTAGTCTTTAGGTTAAAGACCTTAAATTGCAGCTCATATAAGTGATTATATGATGATAACTAGGCTAATTCGGGGAAGCCTTAACAGTAAAAGCTGATGGTAATCCCGAGCTAGGAAGAAAATCCGAGTGTAGAGACTTTATACCTAGTATCTCAAAAGAGATAAAGAGAAAGTCCAGACTACAAACATTTTAAATGGTAGTGAAAACTATAGTAGTAAGAAATCTGGCCGCGAGAGCGTACGATGGTTCGAATCCATCTCTGCCCACCAATAAATACAAGGAAACTTGTATTTTATTTTTTAACAAATCAACAAACAAATATTCGACAAAGAGGAGCTAGATATGAATTTTAAAACCAATAAAGAAAAAGGAAATAGCGGATTAGGTATGGCAATTGCGTATTTTACAACAGTTTATGCAGTAAATATGAAGAATATAAATTAAATTAAGTGACTAATATAGAAATTCATAAAAAAAATATTGACTAAATATCAATATTTTGATAAAATATGCATATAATAGTTACAGGAGGTGCATTTGTTATGCCAATTATTAGACCAAGTTCTGACTTGAGAAATAACTATAACGAGATATCTACTTTGTGTCACCAAACGAGAAAACCTATATATATTACTAAAAATGGAACAGGTGATTTAGCAATAATGAGCATAGAATTATATGAATTTTTAACAGATAAATATGAATTATATGAGGAGCTAGAAAAAGGAATTAAATCCATAGAAAAAGGAGAAGTATACTCAGAAGAAGAAGTTTTTGATGAAATTGAAAAAATTTAAAACAGAAAGAAGGCTAGAATTTGAATAAATATAAAATACAATTTTCAAAAGAAGCAAAAATGGATTTAATTGATATTTATAGATATATAAAGTATGATTTACAAGAACCAGTTATAGCTAAAAAGTTAATACAAAAAATAAGAGGAGAAATCAATAAATTAAAAGATAATCCTACAATATATGTAACTATAAAAGATGAATTTATTAAAAAGAGAGAAATAAGAAAAATCAAAGTTAATAATTATATTGTATTTTATAGGGTAGAAGAAAATAATAAAATAGTGGAGATAGTAAGAATTATGTATGGAAGAAGAAATTGGAAAAAAATCTTATAGTTCTTATTTTTAAAGGTGTAGTTCACCAATAAATACAAGGAAACTTGTATTTTTTTTTTTGCAAAATTTCGAATAAATAGTTACAATTCACGGCTTACTATAAATTAGCCCGCACCAAGTTTATATTTTTATTTTTATGCGTAAATCCCTTTTTTCTAACAAAAATGTAATCAAATATGGAATTTTTTTAACGGAAGTCAAGCTTCCTAAAAATTCTCATATTTGAAAACATTTTGTAAGAAAATGGTTCCCGCACAAGTTTACTTTAAAAATAAATATATAAACTTGGCGTGGGCTTTTAGCAATTTGACCGTGAATTGTAACAATAAATAATCAAAGTAGATGAAACTAAATATGAAAAGTCTTGCTTTTTATAAATTTATGATATATTATAAAAGATAAAGGAGAGATTATTAAATGGAGACACAAAAAATTTTAGAAGAAATAAAAAAATACACTATAGATGTTGAGCCAGAACTAAAAAAATATATTTTAAATAATATATTTCCAGAATACAGTAAAAATGATAAAGGACATGGAATATTGCATATTTTAGAGGTTATAAGAAGATCTTTTGCATTAAACCATAATCTTAATTTAGGACTAGACAAAAATATGATTTTTGCAATTGCATCATATCACGATTTAGGAAAATACATAAATAGTGATATTCACGAAAAAATTGCTGCCGATTTTTTTATTAAAGATGAAAATATGAAAAAGTTTTTTACTGATGAACAAAGAATAATTATAAAAGAAGCAATAGAAGATCACCGTTCTTCTAAAAAAGACCATCCAAGAACAAAATATGGTGAATTAATTTCCTCTGCAGATAGAAATACAAGAATAGAAATTGTATTTATAAGAAGCTTTTTTGTGGCTCATGAAAGAATGCAAGAAACAAACATAGAAGAATATTTAGATTTTACATATAAAAGATTATCAAAAAGATATGGGGAAGAAGAACCAGAGAACATGTTTTTAGAAGATGAAGATTATAAGACCTTCTTAAAAGACATGAGAGAATTATTAAAACATGAGAAAGAGTTTAAAGATAAGTATTGTGAAGTAAATCATATAAAATCAAGACAACACAAGGTTTGTGAAGAAGAAGGAGAAGCAGATTATGTATTTACAGACAATTTAATAATATAGTCAAAATATTAATTGTAACCAAAATGTCACAAAAACTTAATAAAAATGTAATAAAACAAACAAAACCTTGAAAGTATTGTAGCTTTCAAGGTTTTGTTTGCCTTTAGATGTATTATTAAATATGTAAATTAATAATATTGTAAAATCTCTCAAATGTACTTTTATCAAGTTTTATACCATTTTTATTATTTCACTAAATAGTAAATTTATGTATTTGACAAATGCTGAATTTTACTATAAAATCTAAAAAAATGATATATTATTAATTTACATATTTAATAATAAGTGGGACAAAAAAGAACCGGTACCAATTGACCCCCAGTTGACCAAATTGCCCAAATGTGAAAGGAGAAAATAAAAAATGGGAAAACTTAAGAAAAATAAAAATGCTGGAATTACACTAATTGCTTTAGTTGTAACAATCATAGTATTACTAATACTAGCGGGAATATCAATCTCAATGCTTTCAGGGGATAATTCAATTTTGAAGAAAGCAGCAGATTCTAAAAAGAACACAGAAGAATCACAAATAATTGAAGAAGCTAAAATAGATTTTTTAGCAAAGATTACAGATAATGAAGGCAAAGCTATATCTAAAAAACAATTAAAAGACGTTTTGAAGAATTATTTTAATGAAGAAGAAGTAGGAAAATTAGAGATTCCAGATGATTTATCAACAGCAAATGATGAATTAACTAC
>ODAI014675236.1_pt1 | contig 12381 bp, 9 predicted proteins | sample 1539321 | NCBI WGS metagenome assembly ODAI01 (sample SAMN02144231, study PRJEB22623) | gut metagenome | biome: sheep rumen | host: Ovis aries | place: New Zealand
CGGCAAAGCAGCTAAAGACCATTGTTGCCCGTGCCGGTATGAATACAGAGATCGTACTTTTAGGTGATCCGGAACAGATTGATGCACCACGTCTGTCAAAGAAGATGAATGGTCTTGTGTATGCCGCAGAAAAGTTAAAAGGACAAAAACTTACCGCTGTGGTTACCATGACGGAAGAAGAGTGCATGCGTTCCGATTTGGCAAAGGTAGCGGAGAAACTCTTGTAAATCACCGTTATATGCGAAAATAGGTGCATATTTAAAAAAAATATGGCAAAATAGAATTACGTGAAAAACCGTTTTCGTAAAGGAGATACGGAAAAAATGAAACTTCATGTGGAGGGAACACATTTAAAAAACGCATCCGGGGAAATTGTGCGCTTAAAAGGAGTCAGTTCTCACGGGCTTCAGATGTATCCGGAGTATATAACCAAGGAGGCATTTCAAACCCTTCGTGATGATTGGAAGGCAAATGTCATTCGCCTTGCCATGTATACTCAGGAAGGCGGCTTCTTAGACGGATCCGATCAGGAAGAACTCTTTGCATTAATCGATAAAGGTGTGAAGTATACCAAAGAGTTGGGAATGTATTGCATCATCGATTGGCATATTCTATCGGACGGACAGCCTCTTGATCATAAAGAAGAAGCAAAGAAATATTTTGAACGTGTTTCAAAAGCCTATGCCTCATGCGATCACGTATTGTATGAAATCTGCAACGAACCAAACGGGGACGATGTTACCTGGGCAGATGTAAAGGCATATGCAGATGAAGTGATTCCCGTTATTCGTAAAAACGATAAGGATAACGTGATTTTAGTCGGCACCACCACTTGGTCACAGGACGTGGAAGAGTGTGCAAAAAATCCTGTGAAGGATTCAAAAAATGTGATGTATGTGTGCCACTTTTATGCGGCATCCCATAAGGATGATAAAAGAGCAAAAGTCGCTCAGGCATTATCTGAGGGTACACCTGTTTTTGTGTCCGAGTTTTCCATTTGTGACGCATCGGGAAACGGCGCACTTGACTATGAGCAGGCAGATAAGTGGATGCAGCTTTTGGATGAAAATCATATTTCGTTTGTCGGATGGAATTTATCCAACAAAGATGAATCATCTGCAGTGTTACTTCCGGATTGTAAGAAGCTATCCGGTTGGGATGAAAAAGATTTAAACGAGTCCGGAAAGTGGCTTCGTAATACGCTTCGTAATCGATAAGGAGATTTTTGTATGAGGAAATTCGAAGGATATGAGCATGGCATTAACTTGGGAGGATGGCTCTCTCAGTGTGATCATACCAAAGAGCGCTATGAGAATTTCATCAAAGAAGATGATGTGAAAAAAATCGCATCCTGGGGATTGGATCATGTAAGAATTCCGGTGGATTATGATTTGGTTGAGACAAAGGACGGCGAGTATATCGAGTACGGATTTGAAATCATCGATCGTGCTTACGCTTGGTGCGAAAAGTATGGTCTAAATATGATTTTGGATTTGCATAAAACCTTTGGCTTCAGTTTTGATTTTGGCGAAAACGAAGTTGGATTTTTTGAAAACGAAGATTATCAGGAACGTTTTTATCGTCTTTGGGAGAAGTTTGCAAAGCGCTATGCAAAAGGATATGACCGCATGGCTTTTGAACTTTTAAATGAAGTGACGGATAAGGAATACTGCGATACTTGGAATCGTATCAGCACAGAATGCATTAAACGTATTCGCATTTTTGCGCCGGATAAATACATCATCATCGGTGGCTATTATAATAACAGTATTGAGGCACTTCCGGACTTGGCAAAGCCTTACGATGATAAAATCGTTTATACCTTCCATTGCTATGAACCTTTGATTTTTACGCACCAGGGCGCGTACTGGGCACCGGGAATGGATCCGGCATTTCGTATGCCACTTCAGACTTCCTATAAGGAAATGGGCGAACTTTCCAAGAAGTATTTATCTCAGGTAACCGTTGGATTTGACGGCTTTGATCAAAGCGCTTCTTTGGGAACGGAGTTTTTTGATAAATACTTTGCGAAAGCAGTGGCTGTAGCGGAAGAGAGAAACGTACCCCTTTACTGCGGAGAGTACGGTGTCATCAATTTAGCTGACGCAAAGGATACACTTTCTTGGTATGAAATCATTTCTGCGTCCTATGAGAAGTTTAAAATCGGACGTTCTGCTTGGAGTTATAAAGAAATGGATTTTAGCATCATTGATGCACATATGGATGAGGTGCGTGACGCACTTTTAAAACTGCTTTAAAAGACTTACTTTGGGGGCTACCATTAAACTAAAGGGAAAAGCGGAAGGCTTCGAAGTCTTAAGACTTCTTTAGGGGTCTGACCCCATTACAAAATTGTTACATTGTAGTGTGAAATGTGGTTGCAACAAAGGGATTTTTATGTAGAATGGATATGATACTTATAAAATCATATCCAGGAGGTTTTAGATAAATGCTGGAGCTTAAAAATATTACATTCGGCGTGGATGACGACGGCCAGGATAAAGAAATTATCCGAGGCGTATCCCTTACCATTCCGGATGATAAACTTGTTGTAATTACAGGACCAAACGGTGGCGGTAAATCAACTTTGGCACGTTTGATTGCCGGAATTGAAAAGCCAACAAGCGGTCAGATTCTCTTTAACGGAGAAGACATTACAAACGCATCCATTACAGAGCGTGCGAAAAAGGGCATTGGTTTTGCGTTTCAGCAGCCGGTGAAGTTTAAGGGAATTCAGGTATTTGATTTGATTAAATTGGCATCCGGAAAAAACATTTCCATGACGGATGCTTGCGAATATCTTTCTAAGGTAGGTCTTTGTGCCAGAGATTATATCGATCGTGAAGTAAACGCATCCCTTTCCGGCGGTGAGTTAAAACGAATCGAAATCGCTACGGTTCTTGCAAAGGCTTCGCAGCTTTCTGTATTTGACGAGCCGGAGGCGGGAATCGATCTTTGGAGTTTTCAAAACTTAATTGAAGTATTTGAAGGAATGCGCAAGAACATCCATGGCGGTTCCATTCTTATCATTTCCCACCAGGAGCGTATTTTAAATATCGCTGATGAGATTGTAGTAATTAAAAACGGCCAGCTCGTAAAGAGCGGTTCAAAAGCAGATATTCTTCCTGCACTTATGGGTACGGCTGACGCTATGCCGGAGTGTAGAAAAGCGGGCGTAAATAAGGAGGAAGAATAAGATGATTCAGTTAGATGAAATTCAAAAGAGACTTCTTCGTGAGGTAGCAGACCTTCACGATGTACCGGAAGGAGCGTATAACATTCGTTCCAATTCCAAGTCAGCAGGACGTGCTTCTACAGAAAATATCGAGATTATTCCTCGTGAAGACGGACAGGGACTTACGGTAAAGATTAAACCGGGTACCAAAAACGAAAGCGTACATATCCCGGTGGTTTTAACCGAGACCGGAATCAAAGAGATTGTATATAACGATTTTTATATCGGAGAAGATGCGGATGTCACCATCGTGGCAGGGTGCGGTATCGATAACTGCGGAAACCAGGATGCTGAACATGACGGAATTCATCGCTTCTTTGTGGGAAAAAATGCTCACATTCGTTATGTGGAAAAACACTACGGATCCGGCGATGGAAGCGGAAAGCGTATCTTAAATCCGGGTACGGAAGTATACCAGGAAGAGGGCAGCTCTGTGGAAATGGAAATGGTACAGATCAAAGGTGTGGATGACACCAACCGTACCACAAAGGCGGAACTTGCAAAGGACGCCAAGTTAGTGGTTCGTGAGCGCTTGATGACCCACGGGGATCAGAAAGCATACAGCGATTATGTGGTTCATTTAAATGGGGAAGGATCCACCGCTGATGTGGTTTCACGTTCCGTTGCCAGAGATTCTTCTTATCAGAAGTTTGAAGCAAAGATTGTTGGAAATAAGCCGTGTGCGGGACATACGGAATGCGATGCCATCATTATGGATCAGGCAAAGATTTTGGCGGTTCCGGAATTGGAAGCAAACGATCTGGATGCGGCACTGGTTCACGAGGCTGCCATCGGAAAAATCGCAGGAGATCAGATTATTAAGCTTATGACCTTAGGCCTTAGCGAGGCAGAGGCGGAAGAGCAGATTATAAACGGCTTCTTAAAGTAAAAATATGTAGCCATGAATTGGGGAAAATACTATAATATTTTTATATGTATTAAATGTTCATTAAAGGGGGTTTTTTTACAATGAGCAAAAAGGAAAAGAGAAATGTCATTGTCGGACAGTCAGGAGGTCCGACAGCAGCGATTAACTCATCGCTTGCAGGAGTTTTCCGTACCGCAAAGGACAGAGGCTATAAAAAGGTATATGGCATGCTCCACGGTGTACAGGGATTATTGGAGGGACGCTACATCGATTTGTCTGAGCACATTCGTACCGGACTTGATGCAGAACTTTTAAAACGTACACCTTCCGCATATCTTGGAACCTGTCGTTATAAACTTCCAAGTATTGCAGATGATAAAGATGTTTACGAAAAGATTTTCCAGATTTTGGAAGAGCTGGAAATCGACTGCTTTATCTATATCGGTGGAAATGATTCCATGGACACCATCAAAAAGCTTTCCGACTATGCGATTATCAGCGGTTCAGAAATTCGCTTTGTAGGATGCCCGAAGACCATTGATAACGATTTGGCTTTAACAGACCATACACCGGGATACGGTTCAGCTGCCAAGTACATCGGAACATCAGTTAAGGAAATCATTCGTGACGGTTGGTCACTTGAAACCGAAAAGGGTCAGGTACTTATCGTAGAAATCATGGGAAGAAATGCCGGATGGTTAACAGGTGCGGCTGCACTTTCCAAAGGTGAGGACTGTGACGGACCGGATGCCATTTATCTTCCGGAGTTACCCTTTGATGTGGATGAATTCGTTAAGAAATGTAAGGGCTTATTAAAGACCAAGCGTTCCGTAGTAATCGCCGTATCCGAAGGTATTCATACAAAAGACGGTACCTACATCAGTGATTTGGGAAGCAATACGGAATACGTAGATGCATTCGGACATAAACAGCTTACAGGTACCGCTCGTTATCTTTGTGAATTACTTTCTCATGAAATCGGATGTAAGACACGTGCCATCGAGCTTTCTACCTTACAGCGTGCAGCAAGCCACTGCGCATCTCGTGTAGATATCTTAGAGGCATACGAAGTTGGTGGTGCCGCTATGAAGGCTGCCGATGAAGGAGATTCCGGAAAGATGGTTGTTATTAACAGACTTTCCGATGATCCGTATCAGGCTGGTACCGAAGTAAAAGATGTTCATAAGATTGCAAATGATGAGCGTCTTGTACCGAGAGAGTGGATTACAAAAGACGGTACTTATGTAACTCAGGAATTTATCACCTATGTTCGCCCGCTGATTCAGGGTGATGTGGGACCGATTATGGTAGATGGTATTCCGAGACACTTGTTTGTACCGGGTTATCAGGAATTGTTGTAAAATTAATATAAACTATAAAAAACGTACACATCTTTTCACCGGGGACCCGCTTTTGCTTCTCGAATGACATAGTGGTACTAAACTCATTTCATTCGTTAAGTACCAATGTCATTCAAAAGTCCCCTACGTGAAAAATGTGTACGTTTTTTTAATTCAGAAAACTATAAAACAAAAGTAGTATGAGTAGGAATGCAACGTTGAGCGCCGAGAATACGGCCAGGTAGCGCTTCTTGTCGGCACCTTCCACGAAGCCGTATTGTTTGAAAGAAATTAGGCTGGCCATGGAAGCGATGAGGGTCCCGAGACCGCCTAGGTTTGTCCCGATGATTAAACGGTCCATGTGATCGGTGAAACCGGAGCATAAAATCGCAGCCGGAACGTTACTGATAAACTGACTTAAAAATACGGATACAATCACTTCTTTGTTCGCTATCATTTGATAGAGCATTTCATTTAACGCCGGTATGCGTTTCATATTTCCGATAAATACAAACAAGAATATGAAAGTAAATAACAGCGAGTAGTCCGGCTTTCTTAAGATTCTTCTGTCATTAATTAAAGTAAATCCCAGAATTAAAAGCAGTCCGATACGATAATCGATGAATCGAACAACGACTAATATAGACAAAAGGAAGTATACCAAATACAAAGCAATCAAAAATTTCTCATGCATGGTACGCTTATAGGCATTGTTTTTCGGTGCTTCCAAAGCTTCTTTTTTTATAAAGAAAAAAGTAGCGATAATAAGAAGCACAAGAGAAAGCAAGCTGTAAGGCAACATCAGTTTTACAAAAGAAACAAAACTCATATTTGCTTTCGAATACAAAAACAGGTTCTGGGGATTTCCCAGGGGAGTTAACATGCTTCCTAAGTTGGCGGCGATGGTATCAAGAACAATTACCGGGATAAACAAATCTTTTCTCTTCGCCAAGGATAAGGTCACGATGGAAAAGGGCACAAAGGTAATTAATGCCACATCGTTTGTAATCCACATGCTTGAAAAGAAGCATAGGAAAATAAGAACAAATGCAACACTGCGAACGGAAGACATCTGATTTACCAGATATTCTCCGATTTGGCGAAATACCGACAGACGCTGCAGACCGGCCATAGTGATCATCAGGCATAAAAGAATGCTTAAGGTGCGATAGTCGATGTAATCGATATAAGCCTTGTCCGGATGCACAAAGAGGCAGGAGACAAAGGCCAGTACAAAGGCTACCCACAATACTATTTCATTTTGAATAAATCGAATTACTTTTTCCATAACAGACATATTATACACATTTTTTTTCGAATTTCTATATTTTGTTAAATATGGTATGATATCAAGTGAGATTTTATGAAATAGAGGAATTTTGGGGAAATATGGAAACGAAACGGATTACTTGGGTTGATATGGCAAAAGGCTACGGTATCATCGCAGTCTTTATCGGACATCTTGTGCAGGGAGGAATGCTTGGAAACTTTGTATATTCCTTTCATCTACCGCTTTTCTTCTTTTTATCCGGATATTTGTTCCATGCAAATGTAGATTTTTTGACATTCTTAAAGAAAAAGGCAAGAAGTATTTTGGTGCCTTACTTTTCTTTGGGTATTTTTATTGTTTTTTTTACCGTGTATTATGAGCACATTTTTTTACAGAAATACCCGACGACAAAGATGTTTACTTATATGTTAAAGAAGAATTTCTTCGATTTTTTGCTTCAGGAAAGATATGCGACAGTATGGTATTTGGCGGTTTTACTTTGGATTAATCTTTTCATGTATTTTATCGTAAAACTACCGAAGCTTTGGATGCAGGTGATTCCTGTGGCTGCGTTTTTGGTATTTGGTCTGTATCGCTATTTCGTGTTACAGGGAAAAGAGTTGTTTTGGAATTTTGATGCGGCACTGACCACTTGCTTATTTTTCTGGGTGGGTTATGCATTTAAGAAAAAGAAAGAAACCTTGGAGAAAGTCCTTACGTGGAAGTCCCGTGGCATTTTGGTGCCAATCTTTCTTGTTTTAAATATTGCATGTAATGTGGCTTCCTTTGCCATCTCAGGGGAAGGATTGGAATTATGGGGAATCCAGTACGGCGTTCCTGTACTTACTTACCTTTCCGCCTTCTTCGGAATTGCCATGATTGTTGTTTTGTCATCCTTGTTTGTACTTCGTCCGATTCGCTATATCGGAGAGTATTCACTGATTTATTTTATTTGGCATCAGGCAGTGATTTATCCTCTTTTGGATGCGATTTATACCGGTTTCGGACATAATAATCCTTGGGCGAGTGTAGGGGATTATATCTTTATTTTAACTACGAAGATTATCATTACATGTGTGATTCTTACGATTGTAAATGAGATTATTCAGAGAACACCGCTTAAGGTGATGGTTGGAAAACCGTTAATGGGGAAATAATAAATGGGACTTTTTATTTGTTGCCTGCTTTTGGTGGTAGGTACCGTGGCACTTGTCATGGGAATCAGTTTCTACATGCGAAACATTAAATATGAAAAGGAGACCAGTATCATTATTTTTATGTATGGTCTGGCTTCCGGTGTATGGTGTTATATCTATGGACTAATCGGAATTCTACCGGTGGTGCAATACGCCGGATATATTCGTATGGTAGGAATCGTAGCCGTAAATGCATTTATCATGACGGAAGTCTTTTTGGCATGTAAGCTGATTGCATTCAAACGAAGCAGAGACATGATTATAAAACATGTGATGCTCTTGTTTGCCATCGTGGATACGATTATGTATGCCCAAAAGGACGTGGATATTTTCTATCGTGATAACGGATGGACCACTTGGCAGGCAAACCCGGCCTACAGCTTTGCGCGGAATTTTCATTCGGCTTATGTTGGGCTTACCTTTGTGGTGTTATTTGCTTTGGCTTCCGTTTGGATTTCCAGAGAAACATTAAAAAGAGAGTGGAGATTTGTAAATCTTTTATATATCGCGAATTTTATGTTTGCAGCCTGCAGTATTCCGGATACCTTTTTTCCACTGTTCGGAAAGCCGGCATATGCCACCTCCGGAATCGGAGCGGCACTTTGTACCATGGTGGTGTGGTACGGAGCAACGCAGCTTAACTATTTTGATATCCGTATGGGAAACATTGCGGATAAGTTTTTGGACTTTATCGATGCGGGAATTTTGATTTTGGATACGGATCGAAAAGTGTCCATTATGAATAATTACTGTAAGAATCTTTTTGATGAAGCAGGATTTCAGGTGGAGTCACTTCCGGAACTTTTTTCGGCCAACGGATATGATTATGATGAGGTATTTACCGTAGCACTGGATAATATATGGAATAATCGTTTGTCCAATATGGATCAGACCCATTTTTATTCCATCCGAATCAATGCTTTAAAGGACGATTTCGGTGCTCCTTTCTGTTATCTTTGCGTCTTTATTGATGTGACGGAAGAAATGGAAATGGTGGACAAGTTGGAAGTGGCTTCACAGGCAAAGACCGACTTCTTGGCCCAGATGTCCCATGAGATTCGTACACCGATTAATACGGTGCTTGGAATGAATGAAATGATTCTTCGCAGAACCAAGGATGAGGAAATCCAGGAGTATGCAAATAACATCGATTCCTCCGGACGAATTCTTTTGTCACTGATTAACAGTATTTTGGATTTTTCCAAGATCGAAGACGGCCGTATGGATATTGTACCGGTGGAATACGATACCGGTGCACTGATTTCCCATATAGAAGACTCTGTTTCACAAACGGCTGCGGAAAAGAATCTTTCCTTTGAATTGTATGTGGATGAGAGACTTCCGAAGAAACTCTTCGGTGATGATGTTCGAATCTCACAGATTATTATGAATCTTCTTACAAATGCCGTGAAGTACACACCGAAGGGAACGGTAGCGCTTACGGTGGAAACGGCGGAAGTTAACGAGGATAAAGTTAAGCTTTATGTGGCGGTTTCCGATACGGGAATCGGTATTAAAAAAGAAGATTTGGATCGCTTGTCCGTATCCTTTGAGCGATTGGATGAAGTAAAGAATCATAACATCGAAGGAACTGGACTTGGTATTTCCATCGTGACGAAACTTCTTTCCATGATGGGAAGTGAGTTAAAGGTGGATTCCGAGTACGGCGAGGGTTCCACATTTTCATTTTTGTTGGAACAAAAAGTCATTGATGAAAGTCCTCTGGGAGATTACGAGACTTATGTCAATGAGCAGATGGAGGCAGCGGAGCGAAAAGAAACCATTATGGTTTCCGAAGCACGTATCTTGGCTGTGGATGACAACAACATGAATCTTAAGGTGATAAGCAAACTCTTATCCCTGTTTAATATCACTCCGGATTTGGCCACTTCCGGAAAGGAAGCTATCGAGGCGGCAAAGAAAAATACCTACGATATCATTTTCTTGGATCATATGATGCCGGAAATGGACGGTATTGAGACGTTCCATAAATTAAAAGAGGATCGTTTGATTTTGGATGATACCGCAGTGGTTGTGCTTACCGCAAATGCTGTGGCGGGAGCGAGAGAAAACTATCTTAAAGAAGGCTTTTCCGATTATCTTTCCAAGCCTGTGGAACTTGATGATTTGGAAAGAGTTTTGAAAAAGTATTTGGATCAGAGTCGTATCATTGCTCGAAAGGAAATGCTTGAAACAAAGATTTCGAATTCGCAAAAAGCATTTCCACCAATCGAAGGAATCAGTTGGGAAGAAGCGATTCATCATATGCCAAATCACGAGATGCTACTTGATGTGCTTCAAACATTCTGCGCATCCGGTGAGACGGATTTAAATGAATTGCAAACCTATTTTGAGACCGCTATGGAGTTTACGGATGAGGAGCATATTTCTCCCTATAGAATTAAGGTGCATGCCATGAAAAACGGGGCGGCCACCATCGGTGCCGCAAAGGTTTCGGAGAATGCCAAAGCCTTAGAGTATGCGGCAAGAGATTTGAATCTGGACTTCATTAAAGAACATCATAATCTGTTTGAAAAGGAGTATCGTTTGCTTATCAAACGAATTCAAAAGGAATTGTTCCATGAGGATTCCGTTGAGAAAAATGTGATGGCAAACGATGCGTTATACGGAAACTTGGCGATGTTAAAGGCGGCCATGGAAGACTACGATACCATTACCTTAAATCAGATGGCAGGACTTTTGGCACAGTATGATTTCTCGGATGAGGCCATTCGAAAAGAAATCAACCGTTTACAGGATGCCATTCGAAACTTCAACAGTGAAGAGTTTTATGCATCCGTGGAAAAATTGGAAAAAATGCTTAGCTAATGGATTGATTGTTTTTAGGAAAGGGAAATAAGTATATGAGATTTGTTGCAACTCCGGGATTGGAACCCGGCATGGTTTTGGGCAGGGATATTGTAAGTCCCGCACAGTCCTTTATGTTAAAAAAGGGTGTAACGCTGACGGAAGATTACATCGCTTATTTAACCGCAAAGGGATATTTGGGTGCCTATATCACGGATAAAGAGAATCTGGATATCGAACCGGAGGAACCGATCCGGTTTGATACTTTGGTTACCAGCGTAAAAGCGGTAGAGGAAGGGGACATCGGTACATTGATGTCTACTGCACGCCAAATCGTAAAAGATATTTCCAAACTGCAAAACTTAAGCATCGATCTTTTGGATTTACGAAGCTACGATGAATATACCTATCGTCATTCCGTAAACGTAGCGGTGTATGCAGTGGCTATCGCAAAGTACATGAAACTTTCCGAAACGGAGTTGGAGCAGGTAGCGCTTGCCGGTGTTTGCCACGATTTGGGAAAGAAAAAGATACCGGTAGAGATTTTAAATAAACCGGGAAAACTTTCGGATGAGGAGTTCTTAGAGATTAAAAATCATCCCACCTATGCCTATGACATGTTACAGTCCAACAGTGAGATTCCCGCTGTGGTTCGTCAGGCAGTCCTTTGCCACCACGAAAACGAAAACGGAAGCGGTTATCCCATGGGAAAGGACGGAAGTGAAGTTTCCGTTATCACAAAGATTTTGCATGCGGCGGATGCTTATGATGCATTAATCAGCCGACGTCCTTATAAGGAACCTTATACTCCGGTGGAAGCATTTGACTATTTAATCGGTGGTGAAGGTATTTTGTTTAATGCCGATGTGGTGGAAGCTATGCGTATGGTAATTCCTGCATATCCGATTGCTACGGACGTTCGCCTTTCCACAGGAGAAAAAGCAGTGGTTGTGGCTCATACCAAAAATCCTCTTCGTCCGGTGGTTCGTATTATCGGCTCAAACTACAATATGGATTTGTCAAAGGAAGCATATTCCAATGTCTTAATCGTATACAGCGGACTTACGGATACGCCGTCTCTCGGAAAAGTGGAAGAGTTAAACGAGAAGCGTCAGCGTGTAAAGGATAAAAAGACGGAGATTATGATTGTGGATGATTCCATTGTCAGCTTGCAGTCTACATCAAATGCCCTTGCGGATCCGAATTATCATATCGTAACGTTACAAAGCGGACTTGCTGCCATGAATTATATTAAAGAAAAGGGTGTGCCGGATCTTATTATCATGGATATTGAAATGCCTACCTTAGACGGGATTTCAACGGTTTCTGCTATTCGTGAGATGGGATATGCGGACTTGCCCATCGTATTTTTGACATCCAATACCAGCAAGGATACGGTATTAAAATGCTTTTCCGTTAACGCAAAGGACTACATTGTTAAGCCTGCACGACCGGTATATTTGAAAGAACGTGTGGCTATCGCATTGGATGCAAGTTTGGAGAGATATTAATTGTTAATTTTTTAGCAAATTTTTGTTGGAGAATTACACCATATAATGGTATAATGATTTCTGTAGTCGATGACTTATAAAGACTTAAATCCCACGTCAGTGGGGTTAAAATAAAAAGAAAAAGGAGAATACATTATGGCAAATGTGGATTTA
>ODAI013590976.1_pt1 | contig 12380 bp, 11 predicted proteins | sample 1539321 | NCBI WGS metagenome assembly ODAI01 (sample SAMN02144231, study PRJEB22623) | gut metagenome | biome: sheep rumen | host: Ovis aries | place: New Zealand
GAAGAAGATGTACAGGGAAAACCCGGATGAAGCTCTCGGGCGTGCGGATGAGATTATCAAGAATACGTATCGTACGCTTATGACCAGAGGTATGAAGGGCTGCTATATTTATTGCACGGATCCGGGGATGAGGGAGTATATAAGAGAGCGGCTTTCCGAGAGTGGTGCAAAGGCTTCATTACACTGAATCCGGATTAAGCCATCAGGAAGTCCCAAATGAAGCGGCTATCTGTATATGTATTTCTGACTGCCCGAATAGGTGCGGGAACTGTCATTATCCGGAACTGCAAGATTCTCTGAATTAAAGAAACAAAATGATAGAAATCCTTGGAGGAGGTCCCTCCAAGGATCTTTTGTTTCTTGGGGGGTGGCATTCGCATCTGGCAAAAACAGCCATAAGAAGTGCTTTTCAGGGTCCGTTACCATGAGCGGCCTTCCTAGGGGATTTTCCTGATAAGCAGTGCAAAAAACGGAGGCATCTCAGGGGAGCATGCGCATGGAGCCCTGCTTGCCATTACCTTTTATCTTTCGACTCATAAGAGCCTCCTTTCTGACAGACAGATAGCCTTGTACAGGTTATATATCAGGAAAGGAGTGTGCAAGAGTTAATTCTAGTTTTACCCAAAAGGGGCTGAATTTAAAAATTCACATTACGACGATTTGATTATTACTGATGAGAAATAGTAGATTAGAATGGGCAAAAAAAAGACCAATGTTAGAGCTTTCTATTGTGATTTAAAAGGTAACCTGATATAGTTAAATAAGAAAAAATAGCGTTTAATAATATTGAAAAAATAACCAGTCACAGGTGGTCATGATTCGATAACCATGAATGGTGGGAGTTAATGAGTAGAGAGATAGCACAACATTTTGAAAAGAAGTTATCAAGCAGATTGTTGGTGATGGCGGCAAAAAGTAGTCGTTATGATTCAACTGAGTGGCTGCCCTTCTGGATGCATAGTTTGGATACAGCAGGCGTACTAAAAAAACTAGTTCGTAGATGGATTCCGCTATCTGTTATAAAAACTATCAGCGAAGAACCGGAAGAAGTAGAGAAATTAGTGACTTTTCTGGGACTCGTTCACGATATAGGGAAAATGACTGCGGTGTTCCAAAATCGCCTGCTCACCAATATAGCGGGTCAGATTGACCGTTTAATAAACAATAATATCTCAATTACAAATTCTAGCAAGTTTATATATGGTTCAAAGACACCTCATTCGATAGCGGGTGAAGCAATACTCATAAAGGAGGGGTGTCCTCGGGGCATTGCAGCAATCGTAGGTGCGCACCACGGAAAGCCAATACAAATTGATGAGGATGTATCGCTAAACCTAGGTGTCTATAAACATAATTATTATGCGGAAGATAAGGAACAATGGGATGCCCTATGGAAAGAGTGGATAGAGTTTTCTCTTGAATATGCAGGTTACGAAAGCATGGAGTCGTTACCATCGGTTGATATGGCAACACAATTTCTTCTGACAGCAATTTTAATTGTTGGGGATTGGATAGCGAGCAATATTTCTTATTTCCCTCTAATAAAAGAAGATGAGAATCCGACTGACGGATATTATCCAAAAAGAATTAACTGCGCATGGGAAAGGATAGCTTTTCCGGACCGTTGGATGCCGCAAAACTATTTCATGGACAGGAATGACTTTAAAGATGAATTTGGGTTTTTCCCTAACGAAGTTCAGCAATCAGTTATGGAGATTTCATCAGAAGGAGCTATTCCTGGATTGATTCTCATAGAAGCACAGATGGGAAATGGAAAAACAGAGGCTGCGCTTGTAGCTTCTGAAGTACTTGCGTCAAGATGTGAATGTGGTGGCATTTATTTTGGATTGCCGTCTCAGGCGACTTCTAATGGACTGTTTCCAAGAGTTAAGGAATGGGCAAAAAGACAGGCTGTGGATGAAGTGCATTCTCTTGAATTGCTCCATGGATCGGCTCATCTTAATACTGAGTACCAGACATTATTTGAAAATGTTGACTCTGTTGGGGAGGATTTTTCAGATGGCGGGGTTATAATTCACCAGTGGTTCGAAGGGCGGAAGACCGGGCTTTTAGCAGACTTTGCAGTTGGCACAATAGACCAGATTTTAATGGCTGCATTAAAGAAAAAACATGTTATGCTCAGGATGCTTGGCTTGGTTGGAAAAATAGTCATCATTGATGAGTGCCATGCATATGATGCTTATATGAACCACTATCTTGACCGTGTCTTGAATTGGCTTGGACGTTTCGGAATACCTGTTGTCCTTCTTTCGGCTACATTACCATTGATTCGTAAGAGAGAGCTTGTAAAAGCATATCTTCAAGGAAAAGATAAGAGAATTGCTAAAAAAGTTCAGGTTCAGCAAGTGGGTTATCCTATGATTACCTGGACTGAGGGATTAAATGTCAGGCAGAGAGGAATATTTTCTAATCAAAAAGAAAAAATAGTGCAGGTTGCTACAATTAATGAAGACGATGTTGTAGGAGTGCTTGAGAATAAACTCTCAGATGGCGGATGTGCGGGTGTCATTGTCAATACTGTAAAATATGCACAGGATTTGGCGCAAAGTATCCAACGTTCTATGCCTGGATGGGAGGTAATACTTTTCCACTCAAGATTTACAATGATGGATCGCGCGGGTATAGAGAGTGAACTAATACGAAGACTGGGCAAAACATCAACACAAACGCAAAGAAATCGCCTGATTGTTGTTGGAACTCAGGTTCTGGAACAGTCTCTTGATATTGATTTTGATTTAATGGTTACCCAATTATGCCCTATGGATTTGCTTTTACAGAGGATAGGAAGGCTGCACAGACATGCCAGGGAAAGAGCTGGGAAGCTTATAAATCCGGAATGCTATGTTGTGATTAATAATAATTTGGAGATTGATTCGGGCTCCGTGGCTGTATACGGTAAATGGCTTCTTTATAGGACGAAAAAGTATCTTCCGGATAGAGTATCGTTGCCAGAGAGTATACCTTTTTTGGTAGAAAGCGTTTATGGTGAATGTGACAACTCTCTTTTGACAGAGGAGGAGAAGGAGATGCTTCGGGAATATACTCTTGATCAACAGAAAAAAGAGGATCGGGCAGATCAATTCTGTATTTGTCCGCCTTCTATTTCAAAATATGCGGCATTAAATACGATCGAGGGGATGTTGGATACATCAGTCACAGAAAATAGCGATGCTGAAGCCGCGGTGCGAGACGGTGATGGAACCATAGAAGTAATCCTGATGATTAAAAAGAAGAATGACAAAATAGCATTTTTGCCATGGCAACATGGAGGTGATGAGTTACGGGCGGAGGATATCCCCTGTAAAACAGATGCTTTACGAATTAGTATGCAGAAAATAAGGCTTCCGGGTATATTCAATTACTGCTGGCGCCAGACGGTTGAAGAACTTAAGGCAGTTACGATGACTTATATGCCTAGATGGCAAGAAACAACGCTGTTAAAAGGTGAATTGTTCTTACTTTTAGATGAGAACAGAAGGGCAGTACTTGCAGGGAAGAAAATTTGTTATACCCAAAAAGAAGGCTTACTGATTGAAAGCGAGGGAACAATATGAACAGAGAATTCAATTTAATTGATGAGCCATGGATTAGAGTCATCAATTCAGAATTTGAAACAGAGGATGTATCATTACGAACTGTTTTCGAGCGGGCACACTTATATAGAGCCCTGGCGGGAGAACTGGAAGCGCAAAATGTCGCTGTTTTACGCATGTTATTGGCATTATTGTATTCTGTATTTATTCGATACGATACTGAAGGGTGTGAAGATGAAATAACAGAAGCCGATGAAGCTGTTGATCGATGGCGAGAACTGTGGGATATGAAAAAATTACCGACAGAAGCAATCAATCGTTATTTCGATGATTACTATGATAGATTTTGGCTGATTGATGATGAAAGACCTTTCTATCAGATAAAAGAAGCAGATGTGGGTACATTTAACAGTGCAGCAAAGCTGAATGGGGTAATAGCTGAAAGCAATAATAAAGTAAGAATGTTTTCAGAGAGAGCGGGGACTGAAAAAGATACTCTGACCTATGCGGAGGCTGCAAGATGGTTGCTGTATATTAATGCGTTCGATGACACTGCCGCAAAACCCAAAGGAAAGAATTTGCCCTCTCCAGGTGCCGGTTGGCTCGGGAAGCTTGGTTTGATCCTTGCCCAGGGTGACAACTTGTATAAAACGCTTCTGCTGAATCTTGTCTTTTTGAAAGATGGGATTCAATTATGGGATTCCGTGGAACAAGAAGATGGGAAGTGTGCATGCTGGGAACTGGAATTCCCTAGAAAACAAGAGCGGACAGAAATAAGGATACCAGCTAATCTTCCCGGTTTATATACGCTGCAGTCAAGAAGAATTAAACTAAAAGAAGAGAATGGCATAATTTCTGGTTATTATTTACTGGGAGGGGATTTCTTTTCCAGAGAAAATGCTTTTAGTGAACAAATGACAATGTGGCGCATGAAACAAGAGAAAGAGCGCACATTTTTCACTCCTCGAAGACATGACCCCTCGAGACAAATATGGAGGGAGTTTTCAACGATTACTGAGATAGCGGAAGAAAAGCATCGTCCCGGTATTGTCAGTTGGCTTCATTTTCTTCATAAAGCCAATATTTTAGCGGATAAAGACACAATAAATTTGCAAATAGTATCTGTGCAGTATGGTGATAAAGACTTTTTTGTAACAGATGCATATAGCGACAATCTTTCATTTCATTCGCGGCTACTAGATGAGATTGGTGCGGTGTGGAGAGTCTGGGTCAACAATGAAATAGCTTTGTGTGATAAATGTGCATTCTATGTAAAGGACCTGGCAGAGGATTTGAAAAAAGCGACAGGAGACAGCGGAGACGTTTCCGGTAGCAATTATCAAGAACTGTTTTATACAAAGATTGATCCGATTTTCCGTGAATGGCTTGTAAATCTTGATCCACAAGCACATGAAGAGAGTTATGTACTGGAATTACGAAAGTCTGTAAAAAAGATGGCTCTTGTCCTTGGTCGCAAAATGGTTGAGGAAACGGGACAGACAGCTTTTAGGGGACGATATGTGCAAGAAGGGAAAGGAAATAGTATTTCAAAGAAGCATTACTCCTCTCCAGAAGCATATAACAAATATCTTTACAAGATTAATACTATTTATGGAAGGAGCTGAATATGGCAGGAAAATCAGAAGAAGTATATCAACTTGCTAAGAGAAAAATACGTTATCTTGGCAGTGTAAGCAGTGGTGAGAATAAAGCGCTGCTTGCTGAGATTAGGCATGGTGCAGGCAAAAAACCTGGGGATGATCCGAGACTATGGGGAATACTATTTGATACTATGCCTGAAAGCATGATGAGTCAACAGGGAGTGCCGACTTACGAAGAGTGGGCGATATATATCGCAATGACAATGTATGCTGTTCATCAACAGGGACATGATGTAAAGACAGATAATATGAATGCTGAAGGAATGAGCATAGGTAAAGCAGTTGCAATGCTTGTAACAGGGGATGATGATAGAGAACGAGTCGAAAGACGATTTAACAACCTTGCTACTGCAGATAATATGCAAGGAGTGTCTCATTACTTAAGAGAGTTGATCCACCTTTTGCGAGCAGATGACATAGGACTTGATTATGCGCTACTTGCGAAAGATTTATATGTGTATCAATTTCCCGAATTGGCAGCCGGGGTAAGGCTGCATTGGGGTCAGGATTTTTATTCAGCACTAAATAAGAAAAATAAGGAGGCTTCAGAAAATGAATAATTGCTATGTTGACATTCACGTAATCCAGACACTGCCACCTAGCTGCGTGAACAGGGATGATACAGGGAGTCCTAAAACTGCTTTGTATGGAGGCGCTACCCGAGCACGTGTATCAAGCCAGGCATGGAAACATGCTATGCGCGAGAATTTTATAAATTTGTTTGAAAAGGAACAATTGGGCAAACGCACGAAAAGAATTATCACACTGATTACGGACAAGATTATTGAGAAGAATCCGGCGCTTAACCGTGATGATGTCGATAAAAAAGTACTTGATATACTAAATGACGCCGGTTTCAAAATTAAATCAATAGAAAAGGGGACTGATGCGCTTTTCTTTATGAGTGATCAACAGGCAGAAGCTTTGGGCAACTTATATGAAAAAAAGCCCTCTGATAAGAAGGAATATAAGAATGCGCTCTCCAAGGCATTGAAAGAGAATCCTTCAATTGATATGGCTCTATTTGGTCGAATGGTGGCGAGCGACCCCAGTCTTAATTACGATGCTACTGCCCAGGTTGCACATGCGATTTCTACTCATAAAGTACAGACGGAATATGACTATTTCACTGCAGTTGATGATTGCTCACCGGAAGACAATGCAGGCGCAGGTCATTTGGGAACGGTTGAGTTCAATAGTTCTACTATGTACCGTTACGCGACAATCAATGTACGCGAACTGTCGGAATATATTGGGGTAAGTACACCGGATGTGGTGAAAAAATTTGTTCAGTCGTTTGCACTTACAATGCCTACAGGCAAACAGAACACATTCGCAAATAGAACCGTACCAGATCTGGTTTATGTTACAGTCAGGTATGACCAGCCGGTTAATTTGTGTGGGGCATTTGAAAAGCCTGTATCTGGAAATATCGGTTACGTGAAAGAGTCCGAGGAACAACTTATTTCGTATGCAGCAAATGTGTACGAAAATATTATTGATAAGCCGGAAAAAGAGTATTGGTCAGAGACGAGAGGATTCGTTGCATTACCGGATAAAATTAAGTTTAAGAATATGCTGGAGTCTTTAGAAAAAGATATAGAGGATTATCTTAAAGAGAGGTGATTTGTCTATGAGCACACTATTGCTTAGACTTGCCGGTCCTATGCAATCATGGGGAGTTGGTTCAAAGTTTGAAATCAGGAGAACAGAAATCGCTCCGTCTAAAAGTGCTGTTTTGGGTCTTTTAGCATCTGCGCTGGGAAGACAACGGGGGGATGCTTTAGATGATTTAAATACTCTGAGATTTGGAACAAGAATAGACTTGCCGGGAGAGATTCAATATGATTACCAGACAGTAAAGACGAACAAAGCATCCTATATATCTAAGCGCTATTATATTTCAGACGGAATTTTTCTCGTTGGTCTGGAAACGGATGACTATCGTTTTTTGGAAGAAATCGAAGCAGCTTTGAAAAAACCGGCCTTTCATCTGTTTATGGGACGTAAATCCTATCTGCCGACACAGCCTTTCGTGCTGGGCATACGGTCAATGTCATTAGAAGAAGCATTAAGAATTGAACCTTGGCTTGTTCCGAAATGGAGACAAAAAGAAGTGAGCTCTGTCGTACGCATACTTATGGATTGTTCTGCATATGACAAGGTCACGGCGATTCAAAAGGATGTACCAACATCATTCAGGTCTGAAAAACGAGAGTATAAAAACCGAGGTGTTATGCAAATTTATGTAAATATGCATAAAGACATGGATGAAGAGCACGATCCGATGGCTGAATTGGAGGAGGAATATGTATCTAACGAGAGTTCCACTTGATCTTACTAAAAGGAAAACGCTGAAAGCATTTTCCGCACCAAATCTGTTTCATGGTGCTGTTGAAGCTTCTATTGACGGGGAGCGACGCAGAAATCTCTGGCGAATTGACCGTTTACGAGGCAGATATTATTTACTTTTCCTGAGTGAAGTGGTTCCAGACGTCAAAGGTCTTTGCGAACAGTTTGGTACTGACGAACTATCGGAAACGAAGAACTATGATAGTCTTTTGGAAAGAATACAGATTAATGATACATGGAGATTCAGACTTACTGCCAATCCAACAAATAGTTTGAAAAGAGGAGAAGGAACTCGGGGAAAAGTAGTAGCTCATATCGGTATCGGGAATCAGAAAAGGTGGTTGATAGGTAAATCCCTGAATAATGGTTTTTGCTTGGATCCAGAGAGCTTTAATGTGGTAGGAAGCCAGTGGTTTTCATTTCGGAAAAAAACAAAGGGCGAAAGAATAACAATGCTTTCTGTGACATATGAGGGAACATTAAAAATAACAGATCCGGAGCTATTTAAGAGAGCCTTAACTGTCGGGATTGGGCGGGAAAAAGCATATGGAATGGGGCTGCTTACGATTGCAGGGAGGAGTAGTGAGGCATGAATACAATGCCTGGTATGGAAAAACCTGACTTAATAGCCCTTCCTCAGATTAAAGACAGGATGACGTTTTTATATCTCGAAAGATGTAAGATTAATCGTCAAGATGGGGCTATAACTGTTACGGTACAAGATGGAGTGACATACGTTCCTGCAGGGGCAATTTCAGTTCTTCTTTTGGGTCCGGGATGTAGTATAACTCATCGTGCGATGGAATTGATAGGAGACGCAGGTGTTTCGGTTGTCTGGGTCGGCGAGAAGGGTGTCAGGTTCTATGCAGGAGGAAGACCTTTGACTCATAGGACCGGACTATTACAAAAACAAGCGGAATTAGTATCTAATCAAAGAAAGCATTTAGATGTTGTCAGAAAGATGTATGTTATGCGTTTTCCTGATGAGGACGTATCCAAACTCACGCTTCAACAATTGAGGGGTAGAGAAGGAGCGAGAGTAAGACGCGCATATAGAGAGATGTCGAAAAAATGGAATGTTAAGTGGGATGGTAGAGAGTATGATCCGAATGATTTCTCGACATCAAACGTTCCGAATCAGGCACTTTCTATAGGAAATGTGTGCTTATACGGACTGGCTCATGCCGTCATTTTTGCATTAGGCTGTTCTCCTGGACTGGGATTTGTTCACACAGGTCACGACTGCTCTTTTGTATATGATATTGCGGATCTTTATAAAGCCGAGACAACCATACCGATAGCATTTGAGGCAGCATCGAAAGAATGTAAGCGTCAAATAGCCAGTGTCTTTTAAACCGACAGCCGCCTCTGATATCCTAATTAGGAATAACTTCAAGGAGGTTTGGCAATGGATACAGAAGTTTATAAGCTGCGGTTGGCCAGGTGGCAGAAACTTATTTACGAAGCGAACACCTGCGGGATGAAGAAAACCGAATGGTGCCGGATGAACGGGGTGTCGACAAAACAGTTCTATTACTGGCAGAAAAAGGTCAGGGCTGTGGCACTTGACGAGTTGCGTGGAGAAAACGGGCTCGACAATGAAGGACAGGAACCCCTTGCTGGAGGCCAGCTTCCCGCGTTTGTAGAATTGAGGCCGCCCGCAGCATCCTGCTGTCCGCCGGACAGGAGCCCTGTTCTCAGGGAAGATCCTTCTGAAGCCCCCCTTACCCTGCAGTTCGGCCGGTTCCAGCTGCAGATCAGGGAGAATGCTTCTGAATCCATGCTCCGCATGGCCCTGAGGGCGCTCGGGGATGCTTAAGGAAGCCGCCGGGATCCAGCGCGTGGTATTGAAGACCGGGCGGACAGATCTGCGCCGGGGGATCGATGGCCTGAAGGCCATTATCCAGCTCAACGGGATGGATCCTCTGGAAAAAGGAACCCTATATCTTTTCTGTGGCCGCAGGAACGACCGGATCCGGGGTCTCACGTACGAAGGCGACGGGTTCCTTCTATTAACAAAGCGCCTGAGCGGGGAGAACCGTTTCCAATGGCCGAGGAACGAGGATGACATGAAGGGGATCACGATGGGCCAGTATCGGAACCTTATGGAAGGTTTCACTGTAGAAGGAAGCATCCGGGAGGTGTAAGGACAAAAATATTTGAAAAATTGAAAAAAGTGCTTGCAATCAGCGGGAAAAACCTTTATAATAGGTATATACCTATTATAAAGGAGAACTATGCCATGAGGACAAAAGAAGAACAGATCGCGGCAAGGACACAGGCGCAGGCAAAGTACGACAAAAGCCATACGACCGGGTTCTATATGAAGCTGAATACGGGTACCGACCAGGACATACTGGAATGGCTGGAAAGCCAGGGCTCCAAGCAGGGGGCGATCAAGAAACTGATCCGGGAAGAGATCGAAAGGACGTCCCGATGACCCGGTCCGCCGTATCCAGATGACCATCTTCTGCCCGGGGGTATCCGCATGAAGGCACTGCTCGACAGCTTTATCCAGGAAATCAACCAGATCGACGACGCAGCGGAACTGCGCCGCCGTCTTGTTGCGCTGAAAAGCGAGGAGATCGAGCTCAGGAATAGGGAATCGGAGTACCTGCGGTCGCAGGAGGAGGCAGCCCTGCTGTACCAGCAGCTCCAGGACGAGGCCAAAGGCCTCCGCCGGGAGAATGCCGAGATGAAGAAAGAACTGGAAAAGCTGGAAGCAAAGGACAAGCTGGACACGAACCGGCTCTTTGGGCGCAAGACGGAAAAAATAGATGACCTACTGGACGGGCAGGATGCCGCGGCAGCTCCGGGGGATCCCCTGTCAGAGGATGCAGCCCCGGATGACGAGTCAAAGGGACCCGCCCCTGAGGAGGGGCATGAAAAGGCCGCCCCTGGGAAAGTGGCGGCGCGCCGGCGCGGCGGGAAACGCCGTGCCGGGAAGAGGACGGAAGACCTCGGCAGGCTCCCGCAGCGCACAGTGTATGAATACGACCCGGACGAACTTGACCGCACGTACGGGAAGGGGAACTGGCGCGTCGTCAGCTGGCACGGGTCCACGAAGAAAGAAGTGATCCCGGCCATCATATACGCGAAGACGACCTATACCCCTGTCATTTCCGTGGGCCTCGAGCACATGATGGTGAGCGTCCCCCAGAAAGACGTGCTCCTGCCTGGGAGCGATGCCACGTCATCGCTCGTGTCCTGGCTCATGAACAACAAGTTCGGCCTCAGCCTGCCCGTCTACAGGATGGAATCGGAACTTGCCCGCAGGGGGATCCCCCTGTCCAGGCAGACGATGAACAACTGGATCATCCGCTTTGCCAGGGACTTTTTCTGCCAGCCGGCCGCCCATATGGCGGAGCTGCTGAAGGAGTCCGGATGCACGCAGTGCGACGAAACGACACTTCTCGTCATCAATGACGGCAGGAAGGCCGGCCGGAAGAGCTTTTTCTGGATCCATGTAACGAGCGAGCTGAGCGACGGCCACCCGATCGCCGTGTTCACATATGAACCGGACCGGTCAACGCGGCACCTCCGGGAATTCTATAAGGATTATGTCGGGAAGATCATATGCGACGCGTACTGCGCCTACCAGACCTTCGAATCGGAGAACGGGGAATCGGTCATCATATGTGGGTGCTGGATGCACAGCAGGCGGAGGTGGGCGGAAGCCCTCCGCGTCAGGGATATCAGGGGCCTCAATGAAGAAGAGATCGACGCACTCCCGGAGGCGAAGGCCCTACGGCTGATCGTGGATATCTACCGCGAAGAGAACCTGTTGAAGGGGCTGGACGCCGGGGGGCGCCTGCGGGGCCGGCAGAGGAAGGTCAGGGAAAAGGTGGACGCGTATTTTTCATTCCTGGAATCGATCGACCTGGACGACCCATCCGTCTCGGAGAAGATGAAGGATGCCGTAAGATATTCGCTCAACCAGAGGAAATACCTCAGCCGCTTCCTGGAATACGGGGATGTCCCCATAGATAACGGGGCATCCGAGAGGAATGCGAAGACCCTTGCCGTGGGGAGGGGCAACTGGCTGTTCTGCACATCCCCGAAGGGTGCCGAGGCATCCGCGATCATGTACAGCATCGTAACGACGGCAAAGGCAAATGGTGCCGATGTCTACTTTTACCTTAAGTACCTGCTGGAGAACGCCCCATCCACACCGGAGCTGAAGGTGGGGAAAAAGTATCTGGAGAAGCTGATGCCATGGTCGGAGGAGTACAGGGAGTACGAGGCAAAGCAGAAAAAGGAGCTTGTGGAGAACTGCCTGCCGCCCTCGGACGAAGAACCGACAGGGCGGAAGCTCATGAAGTATACTGCATAAATGCATGAGACGCAGGCAATGGTGGATAATCGAAAAAACCGGATTACCCTGAATAGCGAGACGGGTTTTGTTGGTTTTTTAGATTTTTTCGGCGAATTAATGACAAATGTGGCCAGTGTTATCCACAAAAGATGGACAGACCCTGGCCAGATAATCAGAAACGATATTTATTTTAAAAACAAGACACTCGTTATTTTACGCTTACGAATATGATGCGTCACAGTATCTGAGATTTTGATAAACTGGAAAACTGAGGAAGTACTATTTTAGATTTAGGGGGATGAGCCCAGTCATGAAAAATCAATATTTCGGTGATGTCGGAGACTACGGAAAGTATGGTCTCCTTAAATTCTTGGCTGAACATGATGTGAAAATCGCTGTCAACTGGTATCTTACAGAAAAAGATGATAGATCTGGTGATGGGAAATTTACAGAGTATCTTGAGGAAAAGAATGAACGGAAATACTCAAAATATGATCC
>ODAI012752185.1_pt1 | contig 12379 bp, 9 predicted proteins | sample 1539321 | NCBI WGS metagenome assembly ODAI01 (sample SAMN02144231, study PRJEB22623) | gut metagenome | biome: sheep rumen | host: Ovis aries | place: New Zealand
ATTCGTCAATCGTCACGCCGCCCCGCAATACAGCCTCGTCAGCTTGAAACTCATGCACGTCCACCAGGTCTTGCCGCAACATCCAGGCAAAGGGCAGGCACCACGGCAGGCGGCAGGTGAGGTCGCAGAGCACTACGTCCCACGAATGCCTCAATCGCACGTGAGCCAGCTCGTGCCTGAGCACGGTCTCCGCGTTCTGCTTCAGGTCAATAGGCCCGATGAAAATCCAATGCATCCAACTGCTGGGCTGCGTGATTCGCATGTCCAGCATCAGATGAACGCGGTCGGGAACCATCGGATGGGCGATACGACGGCTACGACGAATGACACGCACCAGCGACAGCACCCGAAACAGGTAAGTGGCGAGCGCAACGGCTATACCTATTATATAAATGTATGCACCGTAGCGCAGCCAGAGGCCTGATGTTGCCCCTTCGCTTTCTTGGGCAGTGAGCGCGTTTTCAGCAACATTCTCATCAGACGGCAGACTCGTCAGCGGCACTTCAATTCTCGTAAGCACCGCATCCATGGCCGTCGGCGTGTCGGTATGCAACGGCACGAGCGGCAGCAGCGGACTCACCACGAGGATAGCCAGCAGCACGGCGCGGTTCAGGCGGTGGAACGTCTCGCGCCGGAGCAGCAGCCTGTAGAGCGAGTAGAGCAGCGTCAGCGTCACCGCCCAGCGGATGGCGAAGATAATGAATGCAACCATACGCGTCAGCCCTCCCCAACTTTATCTCCACGCTTCAGGTCGGCCAGATACTGCAGCAGCTCGGCCTCGCTGACCTTCTCTTCTTGCACCAGTGCCGACACGACGCTCATGTACGAGTCGCCGAAGAAGCGACTGACGACACTCGACAACCGACCGCGCCCATAGGCCTGTTTGTCGACGATAGGCCGATAGACGAAGCCGCGCCCCTTCGGCTCGTGTGCCAGGTAGCCTTTCTTCTCTAAGGCCTGAAACACCTGTGCGATGGCATTCGCACTGGGTTGCGGTTCGGGATAGAGCGATGCCACATCCTTCGGCGCACACAGGCCCAATGACCAAATCAACTCCATCACTTCCTCTTCTTTGCTTGTCAGTTTCTCCATGATTCAGATAACTTTTAGGTGAGTATTAACAACTTTTTCTATTGATTACGGTGCAAAGATAGGCAATTATTTCCATTCTACCAAACAAATCAGGCATTATTTAACAGAAAATATTGTTGAAACATAAATAAAGGAGAGGTTTCATTCATTTCTTATGGACACATTATTCCTTTTCCAGCGGCTGATATACATGCGCCTTGTTGTTCACGTAGACGCCATTGATGACCGAACCCTCGTCGTCGATAATAAGATCGGCGGATTGGGGGTAGGTGATGTAATATTGCGGGTCCTTGAGATAGAGCCTGTTGCCGAAGGTCTTGTTGCGGTTCTTGATGAGCTTTTCTTCCGAGGTTTTCACGGTGATGGCGCTGGTTTCGTAGAAGATGGGGGCCGTGGCGTGCTGAAGTTCGGTGAGCGTGAAGCGGTGGATGCCGTCGTCGCTCACGGCTTCGACAATCAGGCCAGGCAGTCCGCAGAGCTTCCACGGGCCGGCCGTCGTGGGGATGTCCTCGGTGTAGCACACCGTCCACTTCCGTCCGTGCAGCTGGCACATGGCCGTCTTGCACAAGTAGGAAGCCTCACCCCCAGCCCCTCTCCGAGGGGAGAGGGGAGTAGTATGCCCATACTGCAGGAAAGAGTAGTCACTCCCCTCTCCCCTCGGAGAGGGGCTGGGGGTGAGGTCGAGCGTCCACTTGATGGGTTCCCGTGTCTCCTGCGTCTCATAGATGCTGGGCGGTATGGCATCGCGCACCGTCACCTGACCCTCGGGGTAGTTTGTCCACACCTGGGGCATGAAGCAGAACGACTCTGCCCTAAACATTGGCATTTCTTCGGAAAAGAAGTCGTAGCCCTCCATGTATTCCCGCTTGCTCAGTTGCAGAAAATCGTCGGCTGCCCGTTTTTTGCCTTCAGCCCATTCCCTTTCCTTGCGGAACTTGCGGTAGGGGAAGCTGCGCGTGCAGTGGTGTCCTACGAGCAGGCATAGCTTCATGCGGTCGGTCACTGCCTTGCCTTCGGCGTCCTGCGTCTGGCATTCGTAGTCGTAGCCCGCCACGAGCCTCGCCGTGTCGATGCACTCCTGACGAACCTTGGCAGCCATCATCTCAGCCATCAGTTCGTCCATGCTGTCGTCCCGTTGCGCCTGCGCTGCTATCGTCAGCACGAGCGCCATCATGGTCATCATCATCTTTTGCATGTTGAAAAAAAAATTTGTCCGGCGGCAAAGTTAGGCAAAATGGGGTGGTGCAGCGGCATTTTTCAGTTTACAAATGGTTTACAAGTGATTTGTAAACTGAGTTTACAAGCAGTTTTCGGGGAATTTTCGTAATTTTGCGGTCAATATGAGACATTTAGCTTTCTTTTGCCTGCTCATGGTCATGCTGACCGCCTGCCAGTCGGAAAGGCTACGGGGCGGCGGGCTGTGCACGGGAATGCACGAACGACAAGTACAGATGCTGAACGACCTGATGGAGGCCACCGAGAATTACGACACGATGCCCAACGACTCGCTGGCCCGCGCCGTGCTGTTCTACATGGAGCGGCACGCCCCGCGAACTGCAACAGGCATGGCGCATGATGGCGAAGATGTACCGACGCCACGGGGCACTGATGTACGAGGGCTTTGCCTACGAGATGGCTGCCGACTGCGTGGACTCGCTGAGCGAGGACTTCGATGCACGTGCGCTGGCCGAAATCTGCTACGAGTGGAGCTGGAACCAACAGTTCTGCTTCGACGATTGGTTGGCAAAGCAGACAGCACGGCGCGGCATGGAGCTGGCACTGCAGGCGGGCGACACCTTGTTGTATTACAGATGCATGGGACGGGAGGCCGATGTGGCGCTGAAAGTGAACGTCGACATGCACTTCCTGCCCACTGCCTATCGCGCCTACAGCGAGCTGTGGCGGCGGGGGCGGAAGGACTGGGCCGTGGATGCCTTCGTGCCCTATATGTCCTACCTGCTGAACTACGACCGCAAGTCGTTCGACGAGGTCATCGACAGCCTTGGCGACATCAAAACCTACCTCAACGGTCCTCGGGGCGTGGCGCCCATTCTCGGTGTCAACGATGCCGCCGTGCCCGACTCCATGAGGCTTTGGATGCAGCGCTACGAGCACTACACACACGAGGACCTAGAGCACGTCGGCTCTTATGCCGCCATCGAGTATTGGAAGCTGCGCGGCGACTACCACCTGCGACTGGGCGACTTCGACTCTGCCCACTATTATTACATGAAGCTCGACCACCCGTGGAACTACGTCCACCTGCAGGGCTACGAAAGGCTGATGAACCTCTACAACAAGTTTCCCGACCGCGACCCTGGCTACGAACTGCGCGCCAAGTTCGACTCCAAGTACGTGGAGGGCTACATGGACGTGAAGAAAGACCGCTTCCTGGAGAACGAGGACGAATACCGCCAGCGCAATGTGCTCATCAACCACGAGCTGAAGCTGGAACGCCAGCGCTCGGTGCTTGTCGGCGGACTGCTGCTGTTGCTGGGGCTCATCGGCTTGGCGGCTTACCGCCTCTACCGGCTGCGGCGCGAACACCGCGAGACGCTGGAGCAGAACCGCGAGTATGCCGACATGTTCCACTCGTTGCAGAACCAGGCTAAGCGGGGAATCCTCGACACCGACGTTGCCCGCCGCTTCCATGACCTTTCAGCCCTGGATGCCCACCCCACGGCCGAGGACTGGCAGGCACTGCGCGACGAAATCGACCGCCTGCACCCTCAGCTTTTCACCATGCTTCAGCAGCAGTATGGCGAGCGCCAGCCAGGTCAGACGCTTAGCGAGCAGGAACGGCGAATCGCCAGCCTGATTGCCATCCGCTGCAGTCCGCTGCAGATGTCGGTCCTCCTCGTCTGCACGAAGAGCAACGTCAGCAACCTGCGTCGCCGCCTTTATAGAAAGCTGACGGGCCTCGACGGAGCTGGCTCCGACCTCGACCGCCACATCACGGAAATGCTCAGGGAACAGTGACCGCAAGAGTGGGGTAGGGCACGGAGTCAGCCGTCCGATATTCTGCGCAGGTTAACCGATGTTAAAACCGCGCTCGAAGTGTTAAATTTCGGCGAAAATTTTTGTCGTCTGCGCGGCACAATCTAGAAGCGCCAGCGGCGATTAGGTAGTCGGTTATTGGCAATAGGTGACAGGTGAAAGTAAAGGGAATTGACAAAACGAGCCGTTTTTCGCGATTTTCTGCTGATAAAAGCATGCGTTTTATCGTTAGAAAGCATGCCTTTTGATGGATAAAAGCAATGCTCTTATCGCATAAAAGCATTGAGTTTATCTGACGAAAAAATAACAAAAAATGCAACACGTTGACAGTCAGCGTGTTGCAAAATCGCTCATTTTCGCATTATTTCCGGCAAAAAAATTCTTCGTGGAAAATTTTGCAAGGAGAATGTTAAATCGAAATGTTAAAAAGGGACGGGAGGCTTACAGGATTTTCTTCGAGATGTAGTGAACGGGATACCACACGGCTAGCCAGCTCACGGCGATGACGGTGAGGAAGACGAGCAGCACGTCGATGTAGTGGACACTCACGGGGTAGGCATTCACGACGAACATGCCGCTCTGCGACCCCATGCCCACGAGGCCGAACGTTTGTTGCAGCCAGCAGAGCAGCAGGCCGAGGACGATGCCGACGACTGCTCCGAGAATGGCGATGAGTCGACCTTCCAACAGGAAGATTTTCTTGATTTGCTGGTTGTCGGCACCAAGGTTGTGAAGGGTGACGACGTCGTCTTTCTTGTCAATCATTAGCATGGAGAGCGACCCGATGATGTTGAAGCAAGCCACAACCAGGATGAACGTCAGGAAGATGTAGGCGATGAACTTCTCGATCTGCATGATGCGGAACGTGTCGGCCTGCTGTTCGAAGCGGTCGAGCACCTGATATTTCTCCCCTGCGATTTTCCTCATCTGGCGCTTCGTGGCGTTGAGGTTGCTGCCGTCCTTGAGTCGCAGCTCCAGCGAGGTGAGCATGCCCTGCTGGTCGAAGATGCGGCGGGCGAAGCCTATGGGCGCGATGATGTAGTTGCGGTCGTACTTGCCCTGCCGGGTCGAGAACACCACGCCGGGCATCAGCAGCGAGTCGACCTCGAAGCCGTCCTGCGGGCTGGCGAGGTCGAGCTGGCCTTCGCGGCGCGGGGCATAAATCTGGATGAAGTCGCCGAAGCGCACGCCAGCGCTCAGGTCTTGGGCCAGTCGGATGCCCAGCGTGCCGTATTCCAGGTCGGCGGCATGCAGGGCGAACTCGCCGTCGCCATAGACGATTTCGTTGATGTGGGTGAGCTCAGAGAAATTGTCGTCGACACCCTTCACGTTGACCATGGCCTGCTTGCCGTTGAAGATGGCGAGCGCCATGTCCTCAACCGTTTCCGTGGCAACGTCGACCTGCGGCAGCTGGCGGATTTCCGTAAGAACGGGGTCGTCGCTCGGCACGGTCTTGCCTTCCGTGGGCACGACCTTCAGCTGTGGGTCGAACTGCGTGAAGAAGGATGCCACCATGTCGTGGAAACCGTTGAACACGCTCAGCACGATGATGAGCGCCATGGTGGCCACGGCTACTCCCGAAACCGAGATGAGCGAGATGACGTTGATGGCGTTGGTGGACTTCTTCGAGAAGAGGTATCGCCGGGCGATGTAGAAGGGAAATTTCACGTGTTCAAAGTTCAATGCGCTTCGCGCGGTTCAAGACTTTTCACTTTTCACTCTGCACTTTGCGCACCTGTTCAGGACTTCAGCAGTTCGTCGATGCGGTCGATGTAGTCGAGAGAGTCGTCGATGAAGAAGCGCAGCTCGGGAATGATGCGCACTTGGTTGCGGATGCGGGTGCCGAGCTCGTAGCGAATGGTCTTCATGTTCGCATTCACGTTCTGGATGATTTCCTCGCCGCGCTCACTGGGGAACACGCTCAGGTAGGCGGTGCAGATGCTCAGGTCGGGCGACACCTTGGCGCGCGTCACCGAAACCATCACGCCGTGCATGGCACGTGTCTGCTCCTGGAAAATCTGTGCGAGCTCTTTCTGCAGGAGTCGGGCTATCTTGTTTTGTCTTGTTTCTTGCATTGTGATTCTGATTTTGGTAATGAACATTGTTTCAAAGTGCAAAGTTACTGATTTATTTCGAATTACCATCAGAATGGGGCGGTAATTTTTTTTCGAGTGGCGTGGCAGAAGATACCTAAATGCCCCTGTCCGACTCTTGTGAGCTAGGCAGGGGCATGTTTTGATGATGCATCCAGCGAAAAAAGAATAATGCACACCCAGGCTAAACGAGGTGTGCAAAATGGTGTGCAAAGCTAGGAAGCTCCAAGCGCAATGGAAGCTCCAACGTGCATGGAGTTCTTCTCTGATTGCTCGGGAGAATATTTGGAAGAATAAAAAAACTCCACAAGCATAAGTGCCTGTGGAGTTTCGTATAAGTGAGGATGTTGTTGCCTATGGTTCTGCAATCGCCTTGAACCATGACTTCGAAGCCTTTGCCCAGAAGATGGGAACGTAGTTGTTGTCCTCACCGCCGAAACTGGCATTGAGTTCGTTGATGAGGTTGGCCTTGTTGTTCTGAACTTCGCTTTCCGGATACTTCAGACGGTCGATAGGCAGCGGGCAGTCAACCTTGCTGTTGGTCCAGTCGACGAATGTCAGCTCGGGATAACCCGTGCGGCGGACGTTCATCAGTGCCTGAACGGTGTTGCCGATACCCATGTGCAGCCAGTACTGAGTGGCGATGCACTTGATGGGGTTGGCAGCATCCCACTGGCTTTCAGCATAGGCCTGGATGTCTGCATCGGCAGGCTTGGTCTTTGGTGTGCCAAACTCGGAGGCTGCATTCAGGGCGTAGTAGTAGTTGATGGATTCAACGACGCCTTTAACGAACAGAGCTTTGGCATCGCCACTGATATAACCGCGTGCAACTGCTTCTGCCTGTATGAGGTGAACCTCGGCAGCAGTCATCTTAGGATCGAGATAGTGGTCGTTGCGGCTGAATGTTGCAGAGTCGAGGCAAGCGTAGTACTGCATGGAGTCGGAGAGTGCCGACTGGTCGACAGTCTTCTCGAACGGGCTCTTGCCGTGGTACAGTTCATCGTACTTGTTGTTACGAGCGTAGATGACCTGCAGGCGCGGGTCTGCGTTCTCGGTATTAGCATTCATGGCATCGAGCATGGCCTGCGATGCTGTATTGCAAGCGTGGCTCCAGCTCTCCCATCCGTCTCGCAGACCGAAGGAACCGCCAGTGACGAGGTTGAAATCGCCAGTGACAGTACCGATGTTGACCAGCACCTCGTTGTCGTTGCCGGTGACCTGGGGATAGCTGCCGCCAAAGATCTGCTTCAGCACAGCTTGCCCCTTGCTGGCAAGGCTGCCCTGAGTAGAGCAACGCATAGCGATGCGGGCGCAGAGACCGCTGGCATAGTTAGCCCAGAGGTCCTTGTTGCCATTGCAGACAAAGTCTTGCTTGGCAAACTTGGCAGCGACGTCGGCATCCAGAGTCATGGTCTTCAGCTCTGCAGCAATCTTCAGCAGGTCGTCCATCATCATGGTGTAGAGGTCTTCTGCCTTGTCGTAGGCGGCATAGCCGGCAGCCACATCACCTGTGAGTTGCACGGTGCAGGCCTGGGAATAAGGTACATTTCCCCAGAGGTCGACCATCTGCTGCAGCTGGTCATAGACCCAGATTGTAGAGCAATCAAGGAAAATCTTATCCTTAGCTTGATTGACTTCGTTTTCCTGATCGAAGGTAGCTTGCATGAGTTTGTGCTGTGCAAGCATGCGGTAGAATGTGTTCCAGCGGTTGTTGTTGTAGGAGGGAGCCAAACCTTCATAAGCACTCTTACTGCCAGTGTAACCATAGACGTCGCACAGACGGCCCAAGAACTGAGTGTCGAACGTGAAGAGTCTCCAGTAGCCGGCCATTCCATATCTGACGTTGCTTGTGGTGGCTTCGGAGAGTACACCTGTAAGCAGCTTGTCACAACTAACTATGCTTGTCTTGGAAGGGTCGGTGTACTTGGAGTCGAATGCATCATCAGAGCATGATGTGAGGCCAAATGTAGTTGCCATCATGCCGAGAATGAATATATATGATAACTTTTTCATAAGTTTCTTGGTTTTTTGATTGTCAAACTATTTTTCTTTCTGAATGTTCGTTTTCTTAGAAACTTGCACGGAGAGATACACCGAACGAGCGGGTCGTAGCCGTTGAACCGCCTACGATGGACTGGTAGATCCAGTTCATACCGTCAGCTGTTTCAGCATCCCATTCCTTAAGTGACTTGTGGAAGTAGAGCAAGTTGCGGCCGAATACCGAAATCTGCAGGCGCTGGCATGCAAACTTCCGGCTGATGGATTGCGGCAGCGTGTAGGCCAGTGATACTTCACGGAGCTTCCAGTAGTTGTTCTTCTGGACAGACTTGGCATAGGTCTGGTAGGTGCCGGAACCCCATCCGTAGGTCTCGTCGTAGACGATGCCTGCCGGCTGAATCTGAGTGTTGGGGTTGCCCTGGGCATCAACACCATCAAAGATAATACCATCGTAGAACTGCTTCTCGCCGTTGGGAGCCATACCTGCTGTCGGGTTCTGGTTGTTGTAGTCGTCGCCGGCATAGTAGTAAGGCAGACCGCCATGGCCTTCACGGCCTTCGAGCGAGCTTGTGGTATTACCAGCATCCATCATGTACTGATAGGGCTGGTTCCAGATAGAACCACCGATGCGGAAGTCGGTCATGATGTCCAGACGGAGATCTTTCCAAGTGAGTGAGGTTCCGAGTCCACCCACAACTTTCGGCATGGCATTGCCACACTTCACCATGTCGCGCTTGTCGGTCACGGGAAGACCGTTGTCATCAACGAGCACGCCCAGGTCTTTCGAAATGGAAGCACCATTCTCCAGAGCCTTGTCGAGGTCGTTGCCTGTCTGCATGATAGAGCCGTCGCTCATCTGATAGACATGTTTGTGAGCATATACTTCCCAGTCACCCATGGACTCGCCAACGCGTGAAACGAGGCGGATGGCACCATCGGAGTCGAAGTGCTTCAGCACGTCAAGACCATCGGCCAACTTCGTGACTTTGTTCTTGTTGTGAGAAATGTTGAAGCTGACATCCCATGTCCAGTCCTTAGTCTGAATCGGAGTTGCGTACATCGAGAACTCAACACCCTTGTTGGAGAGCTCACCGACATTCATCAGAATAGAGGTGCCACCAGAAGAGGCAGGCAGAGTGGTGTCGAGAATCTGGTCCTTCACCTTATTGGTGTAATAAGAGAACTCGAACCCTAAGCGGTTCTGGAAGAATTTGCCTTCAAGACCAACCTCAAATTCGTATTTCTTCTCAGGCTTGATGTTGTCGTTACCGAGACTTCCGTCGATGATGTTGTAGATATATCCGCCCCAAGAGTTTTGCGTGTAAGCAAGGTTGGCTCTGTAAATAGCAGGATAGTTACCCACGATACCGTAGCTCAGACGAACCTTACCATAGTCAAACCAGCGAGGTTTGCTGTCCTTCAGCATCTCGGAGACAATGGCACTGGCGTTGAACGAAGGATAGAAGAAGGTGTTGCTGCCATGCTTTAGGGTAGAAGTCTTGTCCTGACGGCCACTTGCCTCCAGGTATGCCCAGTTGTCCCAACCCAGTGTCAATGTGCCGAACCATGCTGTCTTCAGGAATTCCTGCTTGGTCATGCTGGCATTAGCCTTGTCGTTGGATGCTTGCAGGTGGAACCAGTTCTCAATTGACAAACCATTGTTGGTGCCTACACTTGTGCTGAGGTTCTTCTCCTGGCGGCCTTGCCAACCAGCCATAGCCTGAAGGTTGAACTTTTCGGTCAGATACTTGTCGAAGGTCAGCATGATGTCACCGTAGTAAATCTCGTAACGGTCGTTGGCCAGTCCGTAGTAACCACCATTCTGGAAGGCAAGTGAACGCTCGTTGCGCTGTTTGCTTTCAGTGGCATTGGTTGTCAGGTCGGTTCCGATACGTCCACTGAGAGTGAGCCAGTCGGTAATCTGCCATGAAGGACGAACACTGCCGAGGAAACGGTTGTTGCGCTCCATCTGCACCTTGCCGAAGATGTTCCAGAAATACTCGCTTACAAGAGCTGAGCAGCCAGGACCGTAGGCAAGATTCTCATCAGGAGTCTCAGAGTTACCGTTCTGTGACATCTGCATCATGTAACCCAGGCTGGTAAGCGTGTGCTCACGGAGGTACTTGATGTCCTCAAATCCACCGAACATACCGCCGTAGTTTGCTGTCAGACGATACATACGATACGGACGGTTCTTAACGCGCTGACGCATGTAGTTGGCTGAGTAGTCAATCTTAAAGCCCTTAGCCACGTTGTACTGACCTGTGAGGTTGAAGTTGTGCTTGTTGTTGTACGAGTTGTACTGTGTTGGGGTTACATCTGTATAGGTGTAAGAGAAACGAATGTTACCCCACTTGCCACCGTTGGTCATGGCTACGTTGTAGTTCTGGTCAAAACCAGTGCGGAACACTTCTTTCCAAGGATCACCGGAAATAGGTGAATACTTGCGGGTTGTTCCGTCCCAGTAATAGACATCTTGGCCATCGTACTTCGGACCCCAGTTGTAGTTGGTTCCAAGCAGTGCACGCACGGTCTCGCCAGTGTTGCGGTTTACGCGCTGGTGGAAACCGCCGCTCTCCCATGCATAGTCAGAGAACCAGTAAAGTGAACCGTAACCAGGTCCAAACTCTTTCTGAATCTCAGGCATGTAAGCCACATCCTCAACAGCTAGTGAGGCATTGAAGTCAACACCGATACCCTGGTTGCCGGCATGTCCGCTCTTCGTGGTGATCATCACAACACCGTTGGCGGCCTCGGAACCGTAAAGGGCAGATGCAGAAGCACCTTTCAGGATCGAGATGTTCTCAATGTCTTCGGGGTTGATGTCGACGAGACCGTTCGAGCGGATGCGCTGGTTGCTCCAGTAGCCTTCGTTGTTGGTCTCACCGTTGTGGATAGGCATACCGTCGAGCACGATGAGCGGCTGGGTTGTGCCTGTGATTGACGAAAAACCACGCACGTTGATGGCTACTGCTGAAACGTTACCACCAGGAGCTGCCGAAATGCGTACACCAGAAGCCTTACCGTAAAGGGCGGTGGCAAAGTTGGGCGCACCGGTCTTCACCAGGTCTTCTGCGTTCACTGTGCTAACAGCGTAACCCAGTTTCTTCTGGTCTTTCTTAATACCCATGGCCGTTACGACAACCTCGTTAAGGTTCTTCGACTGGTCATTAAGTACAACGTTCAAAGTGTTTTGTCCATTGACCTTAATGGTCTGGGACTCAAAACCGAGTGACGAAATCTCAAGTGTGGCATTGCGGTCACACTTAATCATGTAGTTTCCGTCCATGTTCGTCACGGTACCCATTTTGGTTCCTGCGGCTTTCACCGTGGCGCCAATGACGGGCTCGCCGTTCTGGTCTACTACAGAGCCTCGCACGGTGATATCCTGTGCGTAGACTCCCACGCTAAAGAGCATGAAAAGCATTGTCCAGAGAGCTCTACGCAAGAGCCCTTTTGCGTTTTTTTCCTTTTTCATTGCTTTTTAATTTAAGGATTAGTTAATGTTAATAGGTTAGATATTGTTAGTTAAATTATTAATAATTTCTCCTAAATAGGCCGTAAAATTAGCAAATTTTTTTAAAAGTGCATTATTTTCGGCAGTCTTTTTCTGTGATTAAATATTTTTTAACAATTCAAAACGAGGTTTTGTGATGATTTTTTTTGTTTTTCCCAAAATTATTGTCTATTTTTGCAGCATGGGAAATAGCCCCAGTTTCAAAAACAACAAAAAAGCGGTCTGGCATGGGGCATACAGACCGAGACAGGAGGAACAATTATGAAGAATGGAAGAAGGAAAGAAGATGAGTATTTCTTCGAGTATGACAACGTCTACAATCTGGAGCACGACGAACTCCGAGCAGAGTCAGCCTCCGACACTTCTGTTTGGTACAGCTGACGGTTTGTTGAATGACCTATAATAAAAAATAAAGGATGAAGGTTTCGGACCTTCATCCTTTATTTTTTTGGGGGAATGAGATGGCAAGAGTGGCACGAGTACGCCCCTAAGGGGCAACACCACTTAGCCCAGGGCAGCGCCCTGGGTGAAGGACGGCTAGGAAAACTGCGCCCTGTAAGGGCAGTATCTTTTATATTTATAATGGTTTTGCCCTTACAGGGCGCGATTACTTTTTTGACCACAACCCAGGGCGCTGCCCTGGGCTATGAGGTACTGCCCCTTCAGGGCGTTTTTCTACTTG
>ODAI014277570.1_pt1 | contig 12379 bp, 7 predicted proteins | sample 1539321 | NCBI WGS metagenome assembly ODAI01 (sample SAMN02144231, study PRJEB22623) | gut metagenome | biome: sheep rumen | host: Ovis aries | place: New Zealand
ACAAGCATGTCCTATACCTCGCTCGTTCCCTGAAAACCCGCTCTGCTTTCCAAGGCATATGGTCTGCCCTCGACTATTTTGACCTACCCTATAAAGTCTAATGACCGATTTGGGTTTATCAAGTCATCATAAAAATCACGGAAACGGGGATGTTCCACTATGAACAAAATATCCATGTAATTCAACGGCTCACGTTTCTCCACCAATAATCGGTGACGGTTTTCCAACTTGGCCTCGGCATACTCCGGCTCACGCCACATCAAGCGTAGTCCACGACCTACCACCTGTTCCAACAGGATAGCGGACTCACTGCTACGCAATGGCACTATTACACAAATATTGTTCACATCAAAACCTTCCCTCAACATCATCACACTGACTATCACCCGTGGATTCGGATACATATCCACATTGCTAAGCCGCTCGCTTACCCGCTTCCATTCCTCCTCTTTCATATTGCCTTTGGCATCACTGTCCACACGTAGCACCTCTTCTGGCTTCAATCCCTCAGCAATAAGGTAATGCTCCACCAATGGTGTCACCTTGGTGTCTTCACAAACCACCATCATCTTAGGATGCTTTTGGCCTTCGAAATCCACCTGTAGCCTGTTCAGCCTTTCTACTCCTGCACGTAGCATCAACTTCTGACCATCACTAAGGGCTATCACAGACCTCCCTTCGCGCACCGCACTATAGTCCAAGTCACTCAACTCCGTCAGATTCTGCCTTTGGTCGAGCGAAAGAGTTTTTACTAAACCGTGGCTCATGGCATCTTTCAAGTCATAGTCCACCACGATGTGAGGGAAATACATTTTCCTTGTCTTCCGTCCACTACCGTGTTGCTCGTAAGGAGTGGCACTAAAGTCGACCTGCACACGGCAATTCTTGCCTTGTAGAATGTAGTCCAACGCCTGTTGCCACTGCACATCATCTTCGTCTCCACCATTCTCATGCACATGGTGAGCTTCGTCGTTAATAACCATCAAACTGTCCAAGGCATGCAAATACTCTGCTTCTGTCCCACGCAGAAAACGGCGGTCAAGCACATCCAATGCATTGCCCGACGCCAATCCGGGACGCAACGGTAGCAGTTCGTCTACAAGGTCTTTATTCTCCTCGTCGTCTTTCTGGAGGAACAGGTGCCAGTTGGTGATGGCTATCAAGCCATCGCCCGTTGCTTTGCGCCCAATGCCATGCTCCTTGCTTACCGTGTTCGTCTGGACGAAATTAAACACCTCCTCTCGATACTGTGGAGGCAGGAACAGGTCTTGGTATTTGTGCAAGTCACTATTCTCAACCTGCCGTTCTCCATTCACCAGTTTTCCGAGGTATGCATCCAGCAACCGCTCATACACAATAATGCCCGGTGCTATCAGCAAGAAACGCTGTGTGTATCGTTCCCCTCCTGTGTGACGCGCATTGAGCATCTGCCACAACACCAAAGCATGCATCACCCACGTCTTGCCTGTACCCGTGGCCATCTTCACAGCATACTTGGGTAGCTGGTACTTCTCTGCCTGCAATGCAAACATATCCACAAGTCCCATCTCCTCGGGCATCACAGCTGCATAACTCTCCTCTACTGTCCTCACCCCTGATATTTCGTGCAGATAAATAGTGTTCAATATAGCTTGACGCTGGCCTATATGAAAATTGACCATGCGTTCTTGCGTGAAAGGCTCGCAAAACCAGTGTTGCAACAACTCCCGTGTCAACGGAGTCACCTGTTCCAGCAGTTCCCCAGTCTCCCAAGCGGCGTTCACCTTGTCGCTCAACCGCTGCGCCAACAGCAGCGATACATTGTCTTGATTGTACTGCATGATACCTCCTTCAATATATCCGTTCTACTACTACGCTTTCAAATCCGAAGACATCCACTGCCTTCACACAGACGGCACGACTTTCTTTGTGGGGGACTGTAAGGTCTGCGCGGTATACGCAATGCAAAGGGTCGTGATCCATGGCGGTATTCTCGCGATAATCCTGCCACAGACTGCGGAATGTCACACCGTCGTAATCCGGGTCGATGCTCCAATACTCAATCAACGCCAACGGGTCTTCATCCATCACCTTTCGCACCGCTTCGCGGTCTTTATCGTCAAGGGGAATGTTCTCAGGCGACAGTTGTACATAATCCTGCAGTCGTATAGTCAGCACATCCTTGTCGTCAAGGGTTTTCTTCTCTATGGGGTGCAAAGTCAGATACTGGAGGCCGCTGAAGCGCACCGTGCCGCTCTGCACCAGCTTGGAGAATCCCTGCTTCTTCAACTTGTCCATTAAGTCGGGCGGGATGACTAGCACCTCCACTGTGTTCTTGTACTCCTCAATGGCTTGGCTGATGTCGTAACTAAAATTCCACGCCAGCACCACAACTTTCTTCCATCCTCCACCGAGGAGGCTCTGTGTCGCCTCGCTAGCACGGCGCAGGGTGGCACGGCCTGTCAGTTTGTTGGGACTATCCACATACACCAGAGTGCGCTCGTCCTTAATGAAACCAAAATTGCGGTCGCTCACCTGATCGGGCGTGAATGGCAGCGCACCATACAGTTGCATCACTACTTGGCTAAGGTCACCTATCGAGCGGAACAGCCGTGTACCGTGCATCATCTCCTTCTGATAGTCTCCAATAGCTTGATAGAGGAAAGGCTTCACTTCTTGGTCAATCAACCGCTTGCGCATCACCAGCGTGGCAGGCTTGCCGATGTCGATTGTTATCCAACGTCTTCCCAGCCGCTCCGCTACCGCAGCTGTTGTCCCGCTGCCACCAAAGAAGTCACACACCAAGTCCCCTTCATTGCTGCTAGCTTTGATAATACGTTCTAACAGTGCTTCTGGCTTCTGAGTGGCGTAACCAACATCCTCTTGCGCTTGTGAATTAATAATAGGGACATCCCAAACATCATCCATCTGCGCTCCTTCCATTTCATCTAAAAATTGCTTTCTCCTTAGCCCTCCGGTTTTTGTCCTAAACACTCTTCCTTCTGCCATCATCTGCTCTATAGTTTCAGTCTTCAATTTTCCAAGATTTTGATCAACCCATAACCTACCATTTCTGTCTTCATGAGCTCTCTTGTATAGATATTCTGGCAAATCTCCATACTGGGGTATAAATGTATATTGCACTTCTTTGGTATAAGACAATAATGTGTCATGTTTTCTTGCAAAAGCTGTTTTTACTGGTGATGGCCCCCCATAATGCCAAATTATCTCATTGACCAACTTGTCTTTCCCAAATATCTCATCCATTAGCACCTTAACATAGTGTCCAACGTGCCAGTCAATATGGACATAGATGCTGCCGTGGTCGCTCAGCAACTCACGCATCAGAACAAGGCGGGGATAGAGCATCCGCAGGTAGCTGACGGTGCCATCCTTCCATGTGTCAGCGTAGGCAAATTGCTCAATTGTGGTGGGTTTTTGGTTGATGTCGCCTCCGGGTAGGGTCAGCCTAGTGCGGTAGTCCGCCTTGCTGTCGAAAGGCGGATCAATATAAACCAAGTCCACCTTGCCGCGCAGCGAGGGAAGCCCCGTCTGAGGGTCGCCAGCAAGCAAGGCTTGCATTGCCAGCAGGTTGTCGCCATAGATAAGACGGTTCATCTCCTCTAAAGGCAATGAAGTTTGGTTACCAAAACTAATGTTGGCACTGGCCTTAGCAGGCAACACCACCTCGTTGGTCTGAAGGGTGATACGATTTGCTGAACTGAGGCGGTCAAGAATCGCCGCCGCCTCGCGGTTGCCATCACGCACAATATCCGGCAACTCGCCAATAAGGGACTTCTGTGGCATAGTCGGTAGCTATTTGTTTGAGCAATCTGCTACCGATTCCTTAGTCCCATTCCATCGACCGCAGTAAAAAGAAGGCGAGCAATCTCGTCTCCTATGTGCGGTCGTGGAAATTACCTCTAAAGATAGACAAAACGCTCGCTACTTGCGAGCATTTGCTTTTGCCTAATCTTTAGCCTCAGAGAAATTTTCCACGTTTCACATAGGTCGGAACAAATAGCAAACGCTATGTTATTATATTTTCCTTGTTATTAGTCTATATCTATAGTAGTTTAATTGTTACACATTTCTTTTCACGTTGCAAATATACACAATTTTCTTGAATCAAACACTTACTTGCCTCAAAAAAAAGCTATGATACATGTTATCACGAATATACCAATAATAGAATAATTAGTACCCCGTGCTAATTTGCTTTTTTTCAGTGAGGGAAAAACCTCTGTTTAATGGTTGTTCTATAGTGTATGACCGAAGAACAGTTTTTCAGCAAATGATAGAACACAGTATCAGCCTGATTAGAAGATTTCCACCACGATGGTATGGCTCTGTGGTGTGGAGGTGGTAATGTCGATGCGGGTGCCGCTGTCGGTGGGCGTACACTTCACCTTGCTTCCTTTCACGGGGGCCACTAGGCGGGCTTTCTTTACCTTTAAGGGCACCGTGAAACTGGCCTGGGTGGCAGGCTCGTCGAGCAGGCAGATGGCGTAGCGGTGCTTGCCGTCCTTGCTTTGGGTGAAGCGGACACTTCCGAAGCAATAAGGATAGAGAGGACGGGTGGCATAGATGGCCTTGCCGTTCTGGTTCATCCATACGCCTATCTGCTCCATGCGTTCAAGAGCCTCGGGGGGCAGGTTGCCCTGCGCGTCGGGGCCCACGTTCAGAAGGAGGTTGCCGCCTTTGGCCACAATGTCGACCAGCATGTGGATGAGTTGGGTGGTGCTCTTATAATGGTCACCGGGGACGTACGACCAGCTGTCGCCCATGGTCATGCAGGTCTCCCACGGATAGGGCAGCAGGGTGTCTGGCACCTGCTTCTCGGGGGTGCGGTAATTCTCGTAGCGGCCGCCCACTGAGCGGTCGACAATAATCAGGTCGGGGTTACCATCGCGGGCGATGGCGGCGAGGGCATCCATATCGATGTCCTGCACACGGCGGTAACAACCCAGCCAGGGTTCCGTCTCCTCGTTGATGCTCCACTCCGGGCGCACCCAGCCACCGTCGAGCCACAGGATGTCAATGTCGCCGTAGTTGTGCGTAAGCTCGCGCACCTGGTTGTGGGTAAACCGCTTGAAGTTCTCCCAGCGGTCGCGGTGAGCGTCGATGTCGTAGTTCACATTGCGGTCAGGCGTGGCCCATTCGGGTGCCCAGTAGTCCTTGTGGTGCCAGTCGGGCTTAGAGAAGTAGAGACCGGTCCACATCCCCTGTGCGCGGAAAGCGTTGACAATGTCGAGCGTGATGTCTGGCTGCTGGTTGCGGCTGTAGGGGCAGTCCACCCCTGCCACGCTGTAGTTGGTCTCCGCGCTGCGGAACATGCAGAAACCGTCGTGGTGCTTGGTGGTGAAGACCACATACCGCATGCCGGCATTCTTTGCGGCCTCGGCCATGGCGGCGGGGTTGAACTGGGTGGGATTGAAAGTCTTGTTGAGGGCCTGATAGCGTTGTTTGTACTCGATATAGGGCATGCCCTTGCGGTCAATCCACGGCTCGTTGCAGATGCTCCACGACTCCACCACGCCCCATTGGGCGTAGATGCCCCAGTGCATCATAAAGCCGAATTTAAGGTCCTGCCACTGGTCGATGCGGTCGAGGATGACGGGGTCCGTCTCAGGGTCACGGGCGGTCTGGGCGGCGGCGGTGCCGCACAACAGGCAAAAGATTGCCACAAACAGTAAATATCTCTTCATAATATTAATGTTTAAAAATCGCGTGAATGTGTTAACGTGTAAATCGATTAACGAATTAACACGTTTACGAATTAACGTATTCAAAAACTCTCCGGCTGCAAAAGTACGATTTTTTTTCGATACGACGGGAAAATACCTAATTTTAGGTATTCCCCCGATGGCGGAAAAGAAATACCTTTGCCGTAGAAAAAACAACGGCAAACAATGAACAAAACCATTTGTAAAGCATTCTGCACCGCGCTGTTACTGGCCGCAATCCCTGTTGCCGGAGCAGCGCAGGACGACAGCACATCAAACACTTCGCGACTCACTATTGGTGGGTATGGCGAGGCAGTCTACAATTACAATTTCTATAGCGACAACGTTTTTCGCTATTCGCACAGCGACCGCTATACCCAAAGCAAGGGACATGGACGCGTGGATCTCCCCCACGCCGTCATCATGCTCGGCTACGACTTCGGCCACGGATGGAGTATCGGCACCGAAGTCGAGTTTGAACATGGCGGCACCGAGGTCGCCGTGGAGAAAGAGACGGAAGAGACCGGCGAGTTCGAACAAGAGATAGAACGTGGCGGCGAGGTGGCATTGGAGCAGTTCTGGGTACAGAAGCGGTTCTCGAAGGGGCTGAACCTGCGCATGGGACACATCGTTGTGCCCGTAGGCATGACAAACAACAACCACACCCCCGACCAATTCTTCACCGTCTACCGTCCCGAAGGCGAGAACACCATCATGCCCTGCACATGGCACGAGACGGGCATCAGCCTGTGGGGCCGCGCAGGCAACTGGCGCTACGAAGTGCAGCTGCTGCCAGGGCTGAACAGCAACCTGTTCAACGAGTCGGGCTGGATACACAACGGCTCGGCATCGCCCTACGAGTTCCGGCCGGCCAACAGCGTGGCAGGCGCCGCTCGTGTGGACTTCACCGGGGTGGAAAACCTGCGGCTGAGCCTCAGCGGCTATGTGGGCAACAGCTTTAACAACGACATCACCCGTGCCGTCTACAGCGAAGACTCGCGCTACTACGGGGCTACCGGCACGGTGGCAATCGGGGCTTTCGACTTTGCCTACCGCGACCGCTTTGTGACCGTAAGGGGCAATGCGGACTACGGCTATCTGAGTGATGCAGGTCTCATTTCGACACGCAACAAGAACCAGACCACCATGACAGGCAACCCTTATCCCCACACGGCTGTGGGACGGAACGCTTGGGACGCATCTGTCGAAGCAGGTGTGAACCTGCTGGCCTGGAGCAAGCCCCGCATAGGAGACCCAAGACTCTACCTGTTTGGACGCTATGACCGCTACGACAGCTTTGTACCGGCAGCAGGCTTCAGCGACACTCCGTGGGCCGAGAGGCAGGTGGTGACCGCAGGCGTGAACTACTACCCCCTGCCACAGATTGCCCTGAAAGCCGAAGCCGGAATGAGAATACTGAAAGCGCAATACAACAAAGAGCCCTACGTGGCCGTGGGCATCACATGGTGCGGCTTTTTCAAAAGATAAGACGCCGACACACCTTCAAGGACAACAATAACTAAAAAACTAACATACAATGAAAAGAACAACCATCAAGATGAGCATCACTGCTCTGCTGGCCGTAGCCACCATCGGATTTACTGCCTGCAAAAAAGAAACTAACATTGCCGTCGAGAACACCGCTGCCCAGGCTGTAAACGAACAATTTGTGAACCACACCGTCGTGCCGACCTACACCCTACTGGCCACCAAGGCCGAACAGTTGGCCAACCAACTGGCCGCACTGAAACAGTCACCCTCCGACGAAGGTGTCCGTCAGGCCTGTGCCACCTTCCTCGAAGCCCGCGAACAGTGGGAGATGAGCGAAGCCTTCCTTTTTGGTGCTGCAGGCGACTTCGGCATCGACCCCCACATCGACAGCTGGCCCCTGGATGAGGACGCTTTCAACACCCTGATGAACAGCCCCGCCATGATTGGAGCACTGGACAGCCCCGAGGGTGACGTGGTTGCCGGCGAGCGGCTGGGCAACGCCCTGTTGGGATTCCACGCCATTGAATACATCCTTTTCGCCAACGGCCAACCCAAGGCGGCCAGCAGCATCAGCGCCAACGAATGGATTTACGCCGTCGGCGTTGCTGGCGACCTGCGCAACCGCTGCTACCAGCTGGAAGTGGGCTGGATGGGTTCGAAGGCACCCAAAAACCACATCGAAAAACTGGACGACCTTGAGCTTGCCTACACCGTTGCAGGCAGCGGCCAGAGCTATGGCGACAACATGAAGAACGCCGGTAAGGCTGGCAGCACCTACTCCAGCCCGCTGGCCGCATTGATGGCCATCGTGCAGGGCTGCATCGACATCGCCGACGAGGTGGGTTCCTCCAAAATTGCCTCTGCATTCAGCCAGTCCGACATCACCTACATCGAATCGCCATACAGCCACATGTCCATCACCGACTTCCACAACAACGTCATCAGCATCCGCAACGTCTACATGGGCGGCGTCGAAGGCCAACGCAACGAGAGCAACTCCCTGCACACCTTTGTCAAGGAACGCGATGCCGCACTGGATGCCGAAGTGCTTGACGCCATACAGAATGCACTGAACAAGATTGATGCCATGCCCGCACCCTTTGTGCTGCACTACAGCGAACCCGCCAATGGTGTTGCCGCCGAGGCTTGCACCGAACTCAGCGGAAAGCTGGACAAGGTGGCCAGCCTGATTAAGAGATATGAATAATAACTAACAAAACAATCACTTACTATGACTAAGAAACAGATTATACCTTCTCTTTTGGCTGTTGCAATGCTCAGCCTTGCAGGTTGCCAAAGCGACCCCGTAACGCCCCCGCTGCCCGAAGGCGTTGACGAAGAGACGTATGCAGGCGGACAGCTGGGCACCACGTTCAACCAGTCCGCCTCGGCATTCGAAGACCCCACCCCCGCTGTAGAATATGCCGGCATGACCAACGCCTTCAAATACGGCGAGTTCTTCTTTGAGCACACCATCACGCAGAACAACCCACCCTTCAACGGTCTGGGACCACTCTACGTCCGTTCTTCGTGCGAAGCATGCCATCCCGGCTACGGCCACGGCCGCCGCATGGAACGCTACCGTGCCGACGACTGGGCCAACGGCTACCTGCTGGTAGTGTACAATAAGACTACCGACGCCTACGAGCCCTCTGTGGCCGGCATGCCGCAGACCAAGGCCGTGCCCCCCTTCAAACCCTCCATCGACGAGGAGAAAATCGACATCGCATGGCTCAGCTACACCGACGAATGGGGCAACCGTTTCCCCGACGGCGAGACCTACAGCCTCATCTATCCCGAGGTGACCATCCCCGAGGATGCCTTCTATGCCCCCCTTTCGGCACCCTACAGCCAGATGGCTTTCCGGCTGGAAAGCACCATTGGCATTTACGGCACCGGACTGCTCGACGCTATCCCCGACGACTCGCTGAAAGCCCAGTACCAGAAAGAATTTGATGCCGGTGCAGAGCTCAATCCCGCCATCTGGGCAGGACACGACTGGGCCTCGCTCTACGGCAAGACCAGTCACCCCAAACGCTTCACCTACGCCCTGAGCCGCGGTCCCCTGCAGGATGCTGCCGGAGCCAATGCCATCTGGAACATCCCCAACGTCACACGCAGCGACCGACGCAGCCACTACCTCAGCTTGAACAAGAGCATCTACGCCAACACAGCTGCCGACGATCCAGAGGTGCAGGCGCAGTTCTACCACTACTTCCCTCAATGGAACAAGACCGGCGACCCCCGCACCGACATCTACAACTACCTGATGTGCGACACCCTGCCAATCGAGATGACCGACAAGGACTACATCAACTTCATGGTGTGGCATCGCGGTCTGGCTGTCCCCGCAGCACGCAACCTGAAGGATTCCACCATCCAGCGCGGCCGCAAGCTGTTCCGCGACATGGGTTGCGCCACCTGCCACCGCCCCAGCTGGACCACCGGTCCCGACGACTTTACCGACCCCAACGGCTTCTTCACCGATGCCGACAACCGCTTGCCGCGCTACCCGTTCCAAAAGATATGGCCATACACCGACATGGTTCAGCACCGTCTGCGCATGGTCAACGACATCCGCACCGGTTGGTGCCGCACCACACCTTTGTGGGGCCGTGGTCTGTCGCCCATCTGTAGCGGCCACAGCGACCGTCTGCACGACTGCCGCGCACGCAACGTCGTCGAGGCCATCATGTGGCATGGCAGCAAAAACAGCGATGCCCGCTGGACAGTGGAGAACTTCCGCAAACTCTCCAAGAGCGACCGCGACGCTGTGGTGAAATTCATCAACGCCATTTAACTTATTCCCAGGTAATCCTAAGTCCTCTTAGGATTACCTATTACCTTGCAATGAAAAGAATCTTAACCCTGCTCATGGTGCCGGTAGTGATTATCCTCGCTGTCGGCACCATTATAGAAAAATACCACGGCAACGCTTTTGCTGTGGACCACGTCTACAATTCATGGTGGTTTATCCTGTTGCTTGCCGCCGTAGGCGTGGCCTGTATCGTCACCATTGTGCGCAATAAACTTTGGCACACCCCTCACCAACTGCTGCTCTATAGTTCGGCAGTAGTCATTCTGCTGGGAGGCGGGCTCACCACATGGACAGGTCAGCACGGCAACCTGATACTGACCGAGGGAACCCCCAACCACTTCTGCACCATGGACGACGGCGACTCATTCGCCCTCCCCTTCGACGTGACACTCCAGCGCTTTGAACTGATGACCTATCCCGGCTCCAAAGCCCCAATGGACTTCATCAGCCATGTGACGGTGGAGGGAGACGAGGCCGTCATCTCCATGAACAACATCTACCGCCACAAAGGCTACCGCTTCTACCAATCCGACTACGACATGCAGGGCGGCTCCACCCTTAGCGTGGCTCATGACCCCTTCGGCATCGCGGTGACCTATTTGGGTTATCTGCTCGCCATAGCTGGACTTGTGTGTATGTTTCTCAACCCCAAGTCGCATTTCCGTCGGCTGCTGCGCGCACTGCCCCTTGTGCTGATGCTGATGGCCGGCACTGCCCAAGCCGCCCCTACCACCCTGCCTCGCCAAAGTGCGGAGAAGATGGGACAGATGTATGTACTCTACAAAGGACGTATTTGCCCGCTGCAAACCCTTGCCAAGGATTTCTCCACCAAACTCTGTGGCAATGCCTCATACCAAGGTCTCACACCCGAACAGGTGCTCAGCGGATGGCTCTTCTACTCGACCGAATGGTTTGATGAGCCCATGATCAAAATTAAGGGCAGCGAACTGCGCCGCCAGCTGGGCATGGAGGGGCGCTACACCTCTTTTGCCAACCTGCTTGCGCATCAGGACCTCTTCGGAGAACACATGCTTTCCAAAGACCTACGCGCCGCCGATGAGAAATACAACCTCATCAAGATGGTGACAGGCAGCGAACTGCTGAAACTCTACCCCCTCACCGACTCGACGGGCAAACTCGGCTGGTATTCCCAAAACGACCCACTGCCCCTCGACGTGAACGACGACGAATACATCTTCATCCGCAAACAACTCAGCTATTGCCAGGAACTGGTTGTGACGGGCGACTTTACCACACTCGACCAAGTATTTGAAAAGACAGCGGAATATCAACGGAAACAGGCTGCTGCAGTGTTGCCTTCGCCCACACGCATCCGTGCCGAACGCATCTACAATGCACTCACTACTGGGCGCTGGCTTGCCCTGCTCAGCATCACGCTGGGACTCCTCAGCTTTGCCATTGCCCTCTATTCCTCTCCACGAGATAAATCAACCGGTGCTTCGCGTCTTTCTGTAGTAGGCGGCAAGGTGTCGACCCTAATCGTGGCACTGCTTACGCTCTTCCTGCTTGTGATTATGCTGTTGCGATGGATTGCCGGAGGCCATGCCCCCATGGCTGGAGGATTCGACAGCATGCACCTCATGGCCATTGCCATTGGCATCGTGGCCCTCTGCACCGCCCGACGCTACCATATAGCACCTTCCATTGCCCTTATGGCCATGGGATTCTGCCTGATGGTGGCCATGATGAGTGGCTCGAATCCACCCATCACCCACCTTATGCCTGTCCTCAGTTCACCGCTGCTGACCCTCCACGTCATGGTCATCATGATTGCCTACGCCCTGTTCATCTTTGCCATGCTGGGCAGTGTGGCGGCACTGCTGCGCCCCACGTTACGTTCCTCTATGGAACGCACCAACCTACTGCTGCTCTATCCCGCCGTGGCGTTGCTGGCTGTGGGCATCATCATCGGTGCTGTATGGGCCAACATCTCATGGGGCAACTATTGGTCGTGGGACCCGAAGGAGGTGTGGGCACTTATCACACTGCTCCTGTACCTCTACCCCCTACACCTCTCCGCACAGCAAGGCCACTCCACTCTCCGCTTCCACATCTGGTGCATAGCGGCGTTTTTCAGTGTGGTGGTCACTTATTTCGGTGTCAACCTGCTGCTCGGCGGCATGCATGCCTACAACTAGTAGTCAATCGTTGGTCGAGAGGAATGATGGGTTAAAGAGAAAGGTGAAAAGTGAAAGGTGAAAGGTGAAAAGTGAAAAGTGAAAGGTGAAAGGTGAAACCTCGCGGGGGCGGGTTGAGGGTTGCTTTAACCCAAATCGGTCGATGGAATATACCTATTCGAAATCTCCGATGGAGAAATATCCTATCTATCAACTTGGTATTCTAC
>ODAI013193663.1_pt1 | contig 12378 bp, 9 predicted proteins | sample 1539321 | NCBI WGS metagenome assembly ODAI01 (sample SAMN02144231, study PRJEB22623) | gut metagenome | biome: sheep rumen | host: Ovis aries | place: New Zealand
AATTCCAGACCATCATCTATGCCACTGCCGATACACAGAATGTCGGAGACCATGACGGAGACATGTCGGAGACGAAACTCACTGAGCGTCAGCAGAAAATACTCAATCTCATAAAAGAATCTCCGACAATCACCGGCAAACAAATGTCGGAGACTTTGTCGGTGAGCCAGCGTACAATAGAGCGTGACCTTTCTACTTTACAGAAGTGTGGTAAATTGAGACACGAAGGAAAGGATAACGATGGTATATGGGTAGTTTTCAATTAGACACGCTATCGTGAAACAAGGAAAGGGTAGGGGCGATGCGTTCGTTCAATTTCTCTAACTAACATGGACAGAACTATCAACAGGAGCTGGGTGAGCGAGGGGATGAGGAATGTCAATCCTGTGTATGTGCCCGAGTTGTTCGAGAAGCTTAGCGACTCGTGGCAGGAACCCTAAGAGCCCCCCACCCAAGGGTGGGCTCTCTCGTGGAATGTGGAGTGTGGAATGTGGAATGAGAATAGTCTCGGAAATGGGGGGAACCACGAAATGGAGGAACCGCGTAACGCCCTGAAAGGGCAGCAGCTACTAGCCCAAGGCAGCGCCTTGGGTAAGGGGCATGTGAGAAAGACGCGCTGAAAGTGCAAAAGCACTACAAGATGCAGGTGCTGTTCCCAATGCTTTTGCCCCTGTAGGGCGTTGGTTTGCTTTATCCCTCCCACCCAGGGCGTTGCCCTGGGCTATGAGCGGGTTGGCCCTTCAGGCCGTTTGCTTGAGGCTAATGTCCAAACTCCCGAATAAAATGAAAGATTAAACATTAAAAATGAAAGATTAAGGAAGGAGGAAGGAGCGCTTCGCTAAATTAAAAATGAAAAATTAAAAATGAAAAAATAGTGTAATCTGCGTCATCCGTGCCTAAAAAAAAGGAGAGAGGAGAAGCCTCACCCCCGTAGCCTTTCCTCTCACCTCATATCTCATATCTCTTCCCTCTTACCTCTTATACACTTTTTCGTATTGCCGTGCCACTTTCAGGTATTCGTGGTGGCGGCGGATGTACTCGATGCTTTGGCGTTTGAGTTCAGGGATGCGCTCGGGGTGAAGGACGAGTTGTTCGAGTTCGTGGTAGACACTCTCGTAGGTGGGTTGCACGTTGATGATGGGACGCAGCTCGTGTTCGCCCAGAATCTCGTAGTTCTCAGGCTCGCCACCTCCGATGCAGATGATGCCTTTCGACATGGCCATCAGGGGGTTCATGGAGGGCGTGTAGCTGTAGAGCTGGTCGAGGATGGCATCGGCTCCATCGAGCATCTGCTGGTATTGGGCGAAAGGAACACTCTCGGCTATCTGGAGGTCCACGCGGTCGGGATATCGCGCTTTGATGGCTTGTGCAGCTCGCAGCATGATGTCGGTACCCTTGTAGACAGAGCGAGTGCGGTTGATGCCGATGAAGAGGGATAGGGCCCCCCTCTTATCCCCCCCGTAGGGGGAAGCCGTGGAATGTGGAATGTGGAGTGTGGAGTGAGATATGCTGGCAGCTTGAGAATCCTCGTTGCTCGAATCTCCCCTCCCTACGGGGGAGGGGGCGGGGGAGAGGCTTTTCTCCTCTAGTTTTATCGGATACGGAATGAACGTGGTCTTCTCAGGGAAGTGGGGTTGGTAGCACACCTGGTATTCGTAGAGTCCGGTGACGATGGCATCGCAATCCTCGGCAATGAAGCGGTTGAGTTCTTCCTTCTTGGTGCCCAGCCAATCGCGGCGTTCGCGTAGTGCATCCTCGTCGGTGCGCAGTTTGTCGCCGATGTTGAAGTCGCTATATCGCAGAGGCTTCTCGTTGCAGCAGGTGGACACCCAATAGTAGTCCATGCCGAAACCACCCATCACCATCTTGCCGTTGTGGCGGCGCAGGTAGCGGTAGATGGGGAAGATGCGCTCAGCCTTGATCTCGAGGAACATGGGGTTGATGAGTTGCACAACATCGTAGCCACGCAGGCGGGGCAGAAGGCTGTAGAGGCGTGCCATGTATCGGATGCCACCCCATTTGCCGGGTGTGCGCACGAGGTTGATGTCGCGCGGGTAGTCTTTCCAGAAGTCGCCATTGGAGAGCACGGTGACCTGGTGTCCCAACTTGCGGAGCCCTTCGGCGAGCGTCCAATGCACGTTGCTGTATTCGCCTAATAACAATATTTTTAATCCTTCATCTTTCATCTTTCATCTTTCATTTTTCATCCTTTCAGTCGTGGCAATGTGTGGCAGAGGATTTTTCTGCCTGTTTTGGTTTGTGTCATCATGCGGAAGTATTTGTACTTCTTGGTGTAGTCGCGTTGTGGCAACGGGAAGAGTCCTTCGGCATAGAGTTGGTCGATGTATTGCTCCACTTTCTCGGGGTTGCGCGTCATGGTGATGGCGTTGTAGATGAAGTCCATGGTGAGCTGTGCAACACGGCGTTTCATGGCTTCGCGATCCGCAGTGGGCAGCGTGTCGGAAATCTTGTTCAGATGCTTGATGACGGCGAGGTTGTCGTCAAGCCGTTTCCTGATGTTCTCCTCATCTTTCTGGTGTGTGGCCGACGAGGGGTGCTGGCGATAGAAGTAGGCCTTGGCATCGGTGGCGTAGAGGGTGTCGGCACGCAGAATCAGCTGTGGTGTGAACTCCTCATCCTCTCCATAGGTGATGCCCCGGGTGAAGGTGAGGTTGGTTGCTGCCGACTTCTTGAAGAGGTAGGTGCAAATGGAGCCGTGCACATTGTTCTTCAGCAGATATTGGCAGCCTTCGGTGGGCCCTGTGGCTGTGATGTCGGATGGTGAGTCGTTGTCGTTGGTGGTCAGTTCGAAGGCGATGGCATCGGGCGAATGTTTTCCCACGATGTCCAGGCAATGCTTGTAGGCGGCAGGCATCAGATGGTCGTCGCCATCGATGAACTGAATGTATTGTCCTGTTGCCGCCCTTAGTCCTGTGTTTCGTGCCTCGCTGATGCCTTGGTTTTGCTGGCGGATGTAGACAATCTCGTCGGCCAGGGAACCGAGAGGGGGCAGGGGACTGTTGTCGCTGCCATCGTCGATGAGCAAGATTTCCCGCAACCCGTTGTCGAGGTTCAGGGCCAACACGCTCTCTATGCACGCTTTCAGCATGGAGGGCTGAATGTTATATGCGGTGATGATGAAACTTATTTTCTCCATATCATGAGGGAATGAAGTGCTTTGTTCAGTCGGCAGAGGTTCTTGAGTCCGATGATGCCCAACAGTCGTATTTTGATGTTTTTGCCATCTGTGGTGGTGTCGACAAGAGGCTTGCGTGGCATGGGCAACGAGGGGACAGAGCCTGTGGCTTCATATACGTCGAGCGCAATGTTCAGGATGTGGGCATAGTATTCGTAGTCTATGGGCAGCAGCCGGCCTCCGTTGGAGAGGATGGAGAGATGGGCATCGAGCAGGTCGGACAGCGCCTCTCCATCGGCACACTCGGTGATTCCTTGCGGGTTGTAGCGATAGATGTAGAGCCCATAGGGGGTGGTCGCCACCACGTGGCAATGCTCCAACAGCCGAGGCAGCGTGAAGACATCCTCGAACTTGCGGCCGTAGGGGAACGAAACCTTGTCGAACAGTTGCCGGCGATAGATTTTGTTGCAGGCGTAGGTGTGCTGGTAGGCTTTCGTTTTGTACCAATAAGTCCTCATATCCTTATATTCGCGAAAAGAGAAGCCCAGATGGCGTTGCTTGGTAAGGTGCCCTTTGTGTTCGATGATGGGATATTCAAGGATGTCGTATTCGGGATGTTGGTCAAGGAGGTCCATCAGCTGGGCGAGTGTATGGTCGTAGGACAAATTGTCATCGCTGTCGACAAAGGTGATGTACTCGCCTGTTGCCTGGCTAATGCCATAATTTCGTGCATCGCTGAGTCCGCCATTCCTTTTGTGGATGACATGTATGCGCGGGTCTCTCTCTGCCCACTCGTCGCACATCTGAGGGCAGTCATCAGGTGAGCCGTCATCGACGAGGATGACCTGAATGTCGCGGAAAGACTGGCTGATGACGCTTTCCACGCAACGGTCCAAAGTCCTTTCCACACGATAGACGGGTATGACAATCGAGAGTTTCATACGGCAAAGATAGAAATAAAAACCGAAAACGCGTGTATGGCGTGAACGAAAACACATTTAAGTAGCATTTTTTATAATATTATTAAATATTTTTCGTTGTATAAACGGACATGAAAAAAGAAGAGCGACAGGATAGCTATTCGCATATTCTGAAATATACAGGACTCTTTGGCGGCGTGCAAGGTCTCAACATTTTGGTGGGAATTGTGCGCACCAAGTTTGTTGCCCTGTTGCTCGGCCCCGAAGGAATGGGACTTTTAGCCTTGTTCAACTCCACCATCAAGCTGGTGAGCGAGTCCACCAATCTGGGTTTGCCCGTGAGTGCTGTGCGTGAGATTTCGGACGCTTACGAGAATGGAGACCACGAGAGGCTCAACCACACGGTGAAGCTCATCCGTTCGTGGAGTGTCATCACGGCTTTGCTGGGCATGTTGCTGTGTCTGCTGCTGAGCCCTTGGTTGGACAGATGGTCGTTCGACTGGGGAAACCACACGCTCCACTATGCCATGCTTTCGCCTATCATCGCCCTGATGGCTGTTACGGGTGGAGAGCTGGCTGTGCTGAAAGGAGTGCGCCAGTTGCATCATCTGGCAGCCTTGTCGGTTTACAACATGCTGGCTTCGCTGGTGATTACCGTTCCCCTGATTTACCTGTGGGGCGAGCGCGCCATCATCCCCTCACTGTTTTTCGTTGCCTTGGTGCAGATGTTGCTCACCATCTATTGTTCCTACCGCCAGTTTCCTTTGCACATCTCGTTTGCCCGTCCGCTGTTGGGCGAGGGAGTGAGCATGGTGAAACTGGGTGTGGCATTTGTGGTGGCTGGAATTTTCGGCAGTGGTGTCGACTTCATTGTGCGTTCCTACCTGAACAATGCCGGTTCTTTGGATATTGTAGGCATGTTCAACGCTGGATACATGATGACGATGACCTATGGCGGGCTGGTGTTCTCGGCTATGGAAACCGACTACTTCCCACGCCTTTCGGCAGTCAACGAACTAGGGGCGCGTCTGAATGAGACGGTGAACAAGCAGATAGAAGTGTCCATTCTGTTGCTGTCGCCCATGCTGATGGCGTTCATGGTGGGGCTTCCCATTCTTGTGCCGCTGCTCTACAGTAAGGCTTTCATGGGCGTTGTGGGAATGGCTCAGGTGCTGGTGTTTGCCATGTTTATCCGCGCCATCACGCTTCCCATCGAGTATCTCCCACTTGCCCGGGGTGACTCAGGTTCGTTCCTGCTCATGGAGACGCTCTACGACATCATGGTGGTGGGCTTGGTGATAGCTTGTTTCCGCCTGTGGGGACTCACCGGGACGGGTGTGGCCTTGGTGGTGGCAGGTGTGATGAACCTCTGCATGGTGCTCATCTACATGCGCTATAAATATAATTATGTGTTGTCGGGCACTGTGGTCAAGTATGCCCTCATGCATCTGCCTTTGTTGGCAGGTGCCTATCTGGCCACTTGTCTGGAGGTGAATTGGATGTATTGGGTGGCAGGAATGCTGCTTGTTGTGTTGAGCCTGTGCATATCGTTGCAAGTACTCCACACGAAAGCCCGTTTGTGGGATTCGCTGAAAAAGAAATGGAGGGAGCGATGGCAACGGTAACAATTCTCATTGCTGTCTATAATGCCGAACAATTTCTGCATCAATGTCTGGACTCGTTGAAGGAACAGACTTTTGACGACTTCCAAGCCATTTGTGTGGACGATGCTTCTACCGACGGCTCCTTGTCCATACTCCGCTCTTATGCCGCAACAGATTCACGGTTTGAGGTCATCTCCTTAGAAGAGAATGTAGGTCAGGCACGGGCACGTAACATTGCTCTTGAAAGGGCCAAGGGTGAATACACTTGTTTTCTTGACAGCGATGACTGGCTTTCACCTGATGCCTTGCAAGCGGCCGTGGATGCTTTCCGTGCTAACGAAGAGTTGGATTGCGTGTTGTTTGATGTGCTATTCACCGACGAACAAGGAAACGCCATCCGTCACTATCCGATGGACACCACTTTCCCGATGAAGGGGACAGATGCTTTCGAGGCCTCGCTGACGTGGAAGATTCATGGTGTATACATGACCCGCACATCCATCCACCAACGTTTTCCCTACGATGACAGCTCACGTTCGTATAGTGACGACAACACCACTCGTCTGCATTATCTCTCTTCGCGTGGAGTGGGGTGTTGTGACGGAGTTTATCACTATCGCCAGCATGCTGGGTCGACCACACATCAGGTGAGTGTGCGGAGGTTTGATTATCTGCGGGCCAACAAGAGCATGAAAAGCCAGTTGCTGGAGTTGGGGGTGGACAACCGCATTCTGGACATTTATGAAAATGTGCGTTGGCTGAATGTCATCGATTTGTATATGTTCTATTTCAACAACCGACAGGCATTGGGGCGTGAGGATGCTGCCACAGGGTTGGCTGAAATCAAGAAGGCGTGGGCCGATATCGAGGTGAAAAGACTTACCTTCCGCAACCGTTACAAGTTCGGATATTGCCCCATTCGCTTCTCGTGGAGGCTTTTCAGATGGCAAGAAGAATTGTATTTTGCGTTGCGAAGCATAAAAAATCGCTTTTGAAAGTTGTTATTTAAAGATTATTTCGTAATTTTGCGAAATAAACCCACAACGTTCGACTGATTATGACTTTGATAATTGTTGCCATACTGCTTTTTTCTTATCTGTTGATTGCAACAGAGAATGTCACAAACGTGAACAAGGCTGCTACGGCGGTTTTTGCGGGAACGTTGGCGTGGATATTGTATATTGCCTATGGTGCTGACTATGTCACACAGTTCCATCCTGACGAATATGCAGCCTATATGAATGGAGCGGCAACGAGCAGCGCAACAGTCAAAGAGTTCATAGCACAGAATGTTTTCTTGAAGTATGTGGGTCGTGCTTCTGAGATTGTGACCTTCTTGCTGGCTACCATGACCATCGTGGAAGTGTTGGCCAACAATGGATGCTTTGATTTCGTGATGCATCTGCTCAAGACACGCAACAGTCGCAGAATGTTGTGGATGATGGCATTGGTGACATTCCTCATCTCCATCAACCTTGATAACCTTTCCACAACAGTCATGATGCTCACCATCATGCATAAGGTGATTGGTAACCGTAGGCAACGCATGATCTATGGCTCTGCCATCGTGATTGCCGCCAACTGTGGAGGAGCATTGACGGTTATTGGCGACCCAGCAGGACTTCTTCTGTGGACACAAGAATCGGTGACAGCCACCAATTTCTCGATGACATTGCTTGTTCCGTGCCTCATTGCCTGGCTGTTGCCCACATGGTGGATTGGACGTCTGTTGCCTGAGCGTTGCGACACCGAGTGGATCAGGATGCCATATCGTGGTGATGACACCCGCCTGAATGTGTGGCAACGTCTGCTGATGCTCTTTGTTGGTATCGGTGGTTTGTGGTTTATCCCATCGTTCCATAGCATCACAAAACTCAGTCCCTTCATTGGAGCACTCTGCGTGTTGGCAGTGTTGTGGATTGTGAACGAGATATTCAACCATCGGCTTTACAATTCAGACCAGCTCTTGAGGCGTAAGGTTCCCGGTGCCATGCAATATGGTGTGTTGCAGATGATGTTCTTTGTGATGGGCATGATGCTGCTGATGGGAGTTGTGCGAGAGACGGGAGTTGTGGATTGGTTCGTGCAGCAGAGTGGTGTCTATATCAAAGATACGTGGCTGATGGGACTTGTGGCAGGCTGCGTGAGTGCCGTGTTGGACAACTTTGCCACAGCTATTACCTTCTTCGAGTTGGCTGACCATGTGGAGTTGAACGGCATTTACTGGAAGATTATTGCCTTTGCATCCGGTGTGGGTGGCAACATCCTGTGTGTGGGTTCGCTTAGTGGCATTGCCTTGATGAAGCTCGAACGCATGCATGTGGGGTGGTATTTCCGCAATGTGGGATGGAAGTCGCTCGTGGGTATGTTGATTGGACTTGCCGCCATGTTTGTGATGAACATGTAACAAACTCGCAATAAAGAGAAAAACTCATCAATTCGATACTCAATCAAAAAAAACTTAAAACTCAATACATATGGCAAAGATAAAGACGATAGGAGTGTTGACCTCGGGAGGTGATGCTCCGGGTATGAATGCAGCTATTCGTGCCGTGACACGTGCAGGTATCTGTAACGGATTCAACATCAAGGGAATCTATCGTGGCTACGACGGCCTTATCAATGGAGAAATCAGGGATTTCACCACCGAGAATGTGAGTGGCATCATCATGTCGGGAGGTACCATCCTGAAGACGGCACGCTCGAAAGAGTTCATGACGATGGAGGGAATGAAGAAAGCTTACGAAAACATGCAGAAGCACGACATGCAGGCACTCATCGTGATTGGTGGAAACGGCTCGCTGACAGGTGCCATGAATTTCGCCCGTGAGTTTGACGTCTGCTGCATTGGCTTGCCTGGTACCATCGATAACGACCTCTATGGCACCGACTCCACCATTGGCTATGACACCACGATGAACACCATCATGGATTGTGTGGACCGCATCCGAGACACCGCACAGAGCCACGAGCGCATCTTCTTTGTTGAGGTGATGGGACGTGATGCGGGATTCCTTGCTCAGAACTCGGCTATTGCCAGCGGAGCAGAAGCAGCCATCATTCCCGAAGACTCCACCGACGTCGACCAGTTGGCACGTTTCATGGAACGTGGTATCCGCAAGTCTAAGAAGTCGTGTATTGTCATCGTTTCCGAGAGCCCCAAGTGTGGCGCCCTCTATTATGCCGACCGTGTGAAGAAAGAGTTCCCCGAATACGATGTGCGCGTGTCTATCCTTGGTCATCTGCAACGTGGTGGACGTCCTACAGCTCACGACCGTATCCTGGCTTCTCGCACAGGTGTGGGTGCCATCGAGGCTATCCTTCAAGGACAACGCAATGTGATGGTGGGAGTGAGAAACAACGAAGTGGTTTATGTGCCGCTGTCTGAGGCTATCCGAAGCGACAAGCCATTCGATAGAAAACTCATCAAGGTTCTTGATGAACTCAGCATCTGATGTCGGTGCAACAGGCTTATCTCTTTGATAGGGTAAGCTGTTAATACTCAACTATATATAAAAAACGGCTTAATGAAAAATATAAGCAAGGTGTTAACCTTATTGGGCGTGGTGATGTTTTCTTTTCCCGTGTGCGCATGGGGGGAGGATGTCACCGCCACGTTCATTAATATTGAGATGAATAGTGGGGCGGTGGAATCGGTAATGCTTTCCAATGCTACTGATTTCATAGGCCCCAGTATCAATCGTGGCGAACGCAAAATCTTAGTGAACGGACAGGCATTCTCGTCAGACGATGTGGTAGCCATCACGTTTGAAAAACGCATTGTAGACGGGATTGAAGACGTGCAGTTGACAAACGATGAAAGGCAGACACCCGAAGGTGTTTTCGACTTGCAAGGCAGACGTGTGCGGGATGCTTCGGATGGTCTTTTGTTGAACCATTCAATGCTTCCGAAGGGCATATATGTGGTAAATGGCAAGAAGATAGTGGTGAAATGACGGAGGATAATAATATGAGAAGAACACTCTTGTTGTTGTTGGCCATGTTTGCCATCACAGCTTCCGTCTCGGCGCAAGACACCATTTGGGTGAAATACACCGACCGTTTTAAGCCCAATCGCGTGCTGAGTGTAAAGTCGTATGAGAGTTTGGAGTTCAGACTGGGCGACAATAGTGACACGCCGGTGCTGAGGCTTTATAGCCCTTCGCTCGACAATGGCCACATGGACTTGTCGTTATCGGTCGTCATGGGTGGCGACAATTCCCCTGGGAGCATTGTGTTGAAAGACCCGGGAAGAATCCTTTGGAAGCCCAGTACCTACAGTGGAAACAATTATTTGTCGAATATTTCTCGATGGAGTTTCCAACGTAGTATGGAGAGTGAGCATTTCGTGGTGTTTTGGGAAAAAGGTTTTGGAGACGACCCAACCAAAGCCCCAAGTAATTATCGCTTCAATCCGGCAACTGTTTTGCGTCAGGCAGAAAACATTTGGCGCGTGTATGTGGATGAGTTGGGATTCATCAAGGGAAAGTCAACCACAAACACTTACAAGATTCAACTCTATGTGTTATATCAAACCGAATGGCGAGCTGATGCGTCTGGCGTGGATAACAAGACCGGTATAGGCCATATGAACCCTGATGCCTTGAATGCTCGCGGCGGTCATACTGTGGCGCATGAGGTGGGACACACATTCCAATATCTTGTTTCTGCCGACCTCGGACAGTCTCACGGCTACAACTACGGCTATGGTGAAAATGCGTCAGGAGGTAATGGTTGGTGGGAAAGTTGTGCCAATTGGCAAGCCTATAAGGTGTATCCTGAACGGCAATTCACCGACGGCGAGTATTTTGAAGGTCATCTTCCTTTGTGCCATTTGAACTTGATGCACGAGGATTGGCGCTATCAGAATTGTTTCGTGCAAGACTATTGGTGCATGAAGCACGGAAAGGATTTCATCGGCCGCATGTGGCGTGAATCAATAAAGCCAGAAGATCCTGTGCAGACCTATAAGCGATTGAACAAACTGTCGCAAGAAGAGCTGAACGATGAGTTCTATGAAGGTTTCGCTCGTATGGCCACATGGGACATCGATGGTGTTCGTGAGGCAGCCAAACATCGCATTGGCCAACATCAAAGCCATCTGACAAAGATTTCGGAACAACCCTCCGTATGGCGTGTGGATGCGGCTTATTGCCCGCAAAACTATGGCTACAACATCATCAACCTGAATCCCGTTTCGGCTGGCACCTCACTCAAGGCTCATTTCAAAGGGATTGCTGGCGAAAAGGGTTATCGTGCCATCAATGTCGACAAAGCTGGTTGGCGATATGGATTTGTGGCCTATACGGTGGATGGGAATACCATCTACGGTCCTGTGGGACGCGACAAGGAAGGAACTGCCGAGTTGGAAGTGCCCGTAGATTGCCAGAAGGTTTTCTTCGTGGTGATGGGAGCACCAACCGAATATTGGCGCCATCCTTGGGATGACAACAGTTCCAATGACGAGCAATGGCCCTATGAGGTGCAGTTCGAAGGGACGGGAATGTATGGTGACTTTGCCGAGTATCCCTCTGACTATCAGCGTAAAGACACTACCGTATACATCAATGCCGAACTGGAATATAGCAGCAATTCATACAGCAGTGTGCGTGTGCAATATGATATGGCGGCCGTCAGCCAGGCACTTGGATTGAGCACGGCACAGATGAAGAGCGTGGGGCGTACAGCGTCGTCTAACCCGCGATTTGTGGGTATCAGCGCCAATGGGTCGATTACCACAGGAACAACAACCTCAACCAGTTCGAACACCTGTTATGGACATTGGTTCAACAATGACGGCAATGTTTGCGGATATGATTCCAACGCTCGCATATATGCCGAGTTCTATCCCGACCAATATGGATGCTATGTAGGCCAATATCCCGGTCGGCTTGTGCGCGGGAAAACATATGTGGTCCGTCAAGCCATCCAATACATGGTGGGTGGACACAGATATACCGCTACGATGGTTGTGAATCTGAAGGTGAAATAATTGCATGAATTGTTTGGCGGTAATGAAAAAATTGATTATCTTTGCCTTCTGAATATTTGGAATTCATTATATCTACTTTAAATAATTAACGCTTATGTCACAAATCAATGGACGCATCTCGCAGATTATCGGCCCTGTTATCGACGTATATTTCGATACGAAGGGATTGGATGCTGAAAAGGTGTTGCCCAGGATTTACGATGCATTGAAAGTGAAGCGTCCCAATGGTCAGGATTTGATTATTGAAGTCCAGCAGCACATCGGTGAAGACACGGTGCGCTGTGTGGCTATGGACAACACAGACGGTTTGCAGCGTGATCTGGAGGTGATACCTATGGGACAGCCAATAACGATGCCTGCAGGTGACCAAATCAAGGGTCGAATGTTGAACGTGATTGGTCAACCTATCGACGGTATGAATGAGCTCGATATGAAAGGCTCTTATCCCATCCACCGCGATGCTCCCAGTTTCGAAGAACTTTCCACACGAAAGGAAGTGCTTTCAACGGGCATTAAGGTGATTGACTTGCTGGAACCCTACATGAAAGGCGGAAAGATTGGCCTTTTCGGTGGTGCTGGCGTGGGTAAGACGGTGCTTATCATGGAGCTTATCAACAACATTGCCAAAGGACATAACGGATTCTCCGTATTTGCAGGAGTAGGAGAGCGTACACGTGAAGGTAACGACCTTATCCGTGAGATGATAGAATCAGGTGTAATCCGCTA
>ODAI011549324.1_pt1 | contig 12377 bp, 2 predicted proteins | sample 1539321 | NCBI WGS metagenome assembly ODAI01 (sample SAMN02144231, study PRJEB22623) | gut metagenome | biome: sheep rumen | host: Ovis aries | place: New Zealand
GTTCCGAGTTTGATGTCAATTGTGTTAGTTGAGCTTTCTACCCATTTGCTTGTGTCAAGTGGTATAATGGCAGTTGTCTGTGTCTGACCTGCAAAAGCGTATGTCACCTCCAGATATACGCCCAACGTGCCGTCTTTCGTGCGTTGCTGTGGTATCATGAACAGATAGTTGCTACTGAGGGACTGAGGAGTTGTGGTTACGGTGATGTCGCCATCGTTCAGCGTGTAATAGTTCGGTTCGCTTAGCTCCTGCCAGCCTGTGCCGAAGTAGTATTTACCCTTGCTATATACGTTGCGCAGTACTATGCTGCTAATCGTCAGCGGAGTGTCGCCGAGCTGTGCCTTCAGCGTGTTGGTCATGTAAACGCTGAACTCTACGGCTGCGCAGGCATGGTCGAAGGTTAATGACACCTTTCCGTTTCGGTCACTGTATGCCACGTTGTTGGTGGCCACAAGCAGGTCGTGCTGTGTCGAGGCGTTCTCTGGAACGGTGTAGCTTACGTATGGGTTGCCGCCGTTGTAGTAGTATGTGCCGCCAGTGTAGGCATAGAACGGTACGACGTCATTATTCCCTGCAGCTGACGGCCATGAGTTTGGAGATATAGTCCATTTATCACCAGACTTGGTTATCGTGTATGCGGATACAGTTCCGCTATACACACCGCTCATAGAGAATTTGCTGAGTGTCTGGGTAGTAGTGATGGCGGCACGTGTCATGCCTACCTCTACGCTGATGGGGCGTTGTGAGGCGGCTGGTACCACGTTGTCATCATCTGACGAACAGGCTACGAGCAGTCCTGCTGTCAGAATAAGTGTCGTGAGTGTTTGTTTGTTGTTCATCTGTTTTTTTATTGTAATTATGATTAAAGTTTTTTTTACAAAACGATACGTCTGCTGTTTCTTCTGTCTCCAGACTCTTATATTTCTATTTCAACAATCTCTATGCCAGCAGTCAGTGTGAGCGACTGCCTTACGGTGTATATGCCACCGCGGCTCTTGCTGTAGTAGCGCAACTGCGCCTGTTCGCCATTCTGCTGGTGGAAGACGTTGAAGTCGGTGCCTGGTCGTCCCACGCCACGGCACTCGCCGCCCACGAACACACCCACTATGTCGTCATCGCTGTCAACGGTCATGCCTTCGCTGCTTTTGGGTGTCACGTTCAGTACCGTCTGGCGGGCATACTTCGTCGTACCGCTCATGATGTCGAGCACCACGTCATTCTCCGTACCAAAGTTTGTTTCGTTAATGAACATATTCTCTCCTCTGAGCCAGAACTCCTGCTTAAGTCCGCCGCTGTAGTAACACAGGGCGAACTCCTCTGGGGCGCTGGTATTCTCGCCATAGATGTTGAGCACGAAATAAACCGTCTGAAGGTCACCGGAACGTTGTGACAGCGCACGACATTCGCCGCCGATAAATACAGCCATCACGTCGTCGTCAGTAGAATAGGGTACGAGTTCGTCCTGCAAGCGCAACATGACAATCATCTTATTCTCATATAGCGACGGTACGGGTGGCTGCCACTGCGGTTGCTCTTGGTTGCTCTGCATATTGACCTTCCACTCCGGGGCGGCGGCTGTCTCAAAGGTCGTATTGCTGCTGCCGCTGCCGCCCGTTACATCATCGTCGCTCGACGAGCAGCCCCACACCATGGTGAGGGCTGCTGCGAGCATAAGGCATTTTATTGTATTTCTCATTTTACTACTTGTTTTTTACCGTTATGTATATATATACCACTCTTCTGCGGCTTGCCGCTGAGCTTGTAGCCCTGCAGCGTGTACCAGTTGCCGTCGCTGAAGTTGCCTTTGGTGAAGCGGATGACGGTAGGCTCAGCAGGCGTGCCGCTGAGAGCATTGTTCTCATAGCCCATCACCTCGGCAGTGGTGCCTATCAGTTCACCGTCGCGCTCGATGGCAAATGACAGTCCTGCCTTTGCCTCGCCTGCTATGGTGAGGAAGAAGAGCGGCTGGGCATTCTCCGTGTCAGAACAGCTGAGTGCTGTGCACTCGCCTCGCAGTTCGCCGTTGCTGAAGGCCAGCAGTCGGTCATCCTCCTGCAGTTCTATGCCTTCGGCAGTGGCAACCATCGTCATGTTGTCGGCGAAGTTGGCTCGCTTTGCGGCGGCAGATGTGACGGTGCGCTCGAAGAATGTGCTGCCCGGTTCATAGTAAGGATAGAAGAACTTCATCTCCCCCTCGGATTTACGGTAGAGCATATAGCCCTCGCCAGGCTTCATGTATTGCAGCGAGCCCGACCAGTAGCCTCCGCCCACCGACTCCTCGGTATATACTGCAAACTCCTCGCGGCTCTTTACAACGTCGCCATCGCTGGCGGCATAGTCAGCCAGTGCAGTGGTGACAGGCAGGTTCACCATCGGCGTGTAGCCAATGTTGTTCCATCCCTTATTTACTGTTATCTTGCGCTGACTCTCGTCCTTCAGCGGGTAGCCCTTGATATCCACCGTAATATTGTTCTTCACATATACGCGGTAGCTGCGCTGCGGCGTGATGCTGTACCCTTCCTTAGGCTTGTTGTTAGCCACCCAGGTGTTCAGGCTCGACTTATACACCAGTGTGAAATCCTCTGTGTCGTCGGTCACGATGTCGCCGTCCTCCCACTGATACTGATTGAGCATTGATACCACGTTGCGATAGATGTTGTTGTCAACATTCAGCGAAATCCAGTTCCAACCAGGATTCAGACTCAGTTCCTGATAATACTGCGAACCGGCGGTCATCATCACAGGATCGTTCACCGAGCCTACTATCGTGCTGTGATTGAACTTTACCTTCCTGTCGGTCTCCAGCAGCAGTATCTGCCCAGTCTCCTCGTGCCACAACTTGAAGGTCAGGTCGATGTCGCCAAGGTTTGCCTCGTTGTTGAACAGTGTCATGAAGAGCTGGCTCTTCGCCGTTGTAGCGTTGTACCTGATGTTAGCCACGCCCATACAGCGTCCCATGGCGTCAAAGGCAGCCACCACATCGTCAGGGTCGGTCACGATGGCATCGTTTATCCTTACCTGTCCTACGAGGTTCATGGAGAAGTGCTTCATGTCTTCTGACACTTTCCAGTCAGGCTTCGATCCTCCCTTACGTATGGTCAGTGCGAATGGCTCTGCCAGTCCGTCCTCGTCAGTCAGGTAGATTATCTCATCGTAGGTGCCTACGTTCAGGTCCTTGCTCACAGTGAACTGCAGTGTCAGCTCAGACTTGGCATCTATGATGTCCATCTGGCGGTCCACCGTCATCCAGCGTGGCAGGTTGTCGATGGTGTAGGTGTGGCTGGCTCCGCTGTTGTTTTGAATCTTGACGCTGAATGTCTCGTCACTTTCCGTTACGTCAGCATCGAGTACCTGTTGCAGGCTTCTGCATTCCCAGCGCAGCGGGTTGCGGTCCACGAAGAACTCCATTGTCACCGGCGATGCCATGTAGTTGCCGTTCAGGTCAGGAATGTCGGTGACGGTCACGTAGAGGTTGCGCTTGTTGATGCGGCTGTTCAGCTCGTCTATGTTCACCAGCAGCTGGTTGTCACGACCTACGAAACTGAAGTTCAGGTTGCGTAGGTCTTGGTTAGACTGCACCGGTGCACCGTATGCCTGGTCTATGTGCTGCATGACGTATGCCACAGGTTCCACGAACACACTGTCATGTTCTTCCGTAGGATTACCATCCATATCCAGTTTGATGAGTTGGTTCAGTGCATAGGGGCGCAGCTCGAGATTGTTGTTCTGCTGGCGTTCCTGACGGGTGAAGCCCATATATACGAGCAGTCCCTTCTCAAGTCCGTTTGGACTCTTGGTGCTGTAGCGCTTCAGCAGCGTCGGCGGCAGTGCCTGAGAGAAGAGACACAGTTCATCAATGTGTCCTGTGAGTGCATTCTCCTGATGCAGTGTCTGCACGTCGGCTCCGGCATTATGCCATACCATGTTGCCCACGTAGAAGTCGCTACCCATCATGCCGCCCAGCGTGTCAGTGCTTATTGACTGTGTGAGCACTCGGTCCACATAGAGGTTTGCCACCTGATGCGAGCGGTTGACGGTGATGGCGAAGTGATGCCATGAGTCGTCAGCCAGCCCCTTGCCCAGCGGCAGCGTGCGCCCGTTGGTGCGGTATATGAGCTGATTGTTCTCGAAGCCAACGAAGAACTTGTTGCGTGCGTCATCATCGGTGACGGCTCCCTTACCGTTGCTGAGCAGGGCTCCCTGGCCTTTTTCATTGGTCTTGAACCAGAACATCAGCGTGTAGTCTTGCTCGGCACCGCGCTGCATCTTCTTATAGTTCAGCTGCATGCCCTTTACAGGCTTCTGCTCGTTAAAGTCCAGACTGAGCGACATGCCCTGCGGCAGTGCCCATGCGGCTCCGTTAAGGCGTGCGTTTGCTCCGTGTGCCATGTCAACGGCATACTGGCTCTCGCCATCGTTCATCGGATAGTAGGCAGCCAGTCCCATCTCGTAGCCTGTCAGCTGACGCTTGCCGTAACTGTTCAGTAAGGCGTCAGTCATAGTGCGGTTCCAGAGGCGTGCCTCCAGCATACGTCCGCTGTAGTGGCGGCGGTCGTCAGTGTTCACCTCGTTGGTGGCACCGAAAATCAGTGTGCCGTAGCCACTGTAGGTCACGTCATGGAGCGTACCTACGATGGAGTCATTCCAGAGCAGTGCCTGCTTTTTTTCATTGTCAAGTATTAGTGCCACCTGCTGCAGTGCACCCTGCCTTACGGCCACTTGGCTCTCAAACTCTACGGTGTCTATGACGGCGCGCAGCGTCCAGTCCTTCGTCAGCCACAGCTGCAGCGTGCTGCCATCGGTGCCGTGTGAGAAGAGCGGCATATCCTCGCCGGTATTGTCAGGACGCACCATCAGGTCTATCGTCATATTCTTGTCTGCGAAGTTGCGACGGGCATCGGTCTCGGCATATCCCTTGCCGCTGAAGAGCAGCGACGGTTCCTCTGCCAATGCCGTCTCGTTGGTCTCGCCCACCACCTCGAAGTTGGTAACCTTATGCAGGTAGTTGTGCTCTATGGCCTCAGTGAAGTGGAACACTATGTTGTCGCCGTTGCCTATGATACCATCCTTTGGCTCTGGCTGTCCGAAGAGCTGCGGACGACGGGTATCCTTAATACCTGAGAGTACCTTCGAGTCGCTGGTGATGAATGAGTTGCCGTTGCGGCGGAAGATGCGTGCTCTGAGGTCGTAGGCCTTCTCCATTACCGTGCCTTCTCCGTAGAACTTGGTGATGATGTCGCCATTATCTGGTATCATCTCCTTCGTGCCTGTGGCGGCGCGGTAGAGTGTGGAGTCGGCATAATAGCCGCAGAGGTTCGTCCAGTAGTCGTCACCGCGTGTGGATTCCTTGTACTGGAACTCGATGTGGTCGAAGTTCTTCTGGTTCTTGTCGAATCCGCTGATGATGACCGGCATGTACCAGCCCTGTCGCGCATCGGTAGGAGCATCGCAGTTCATTATCCACTTGTCGCCCGGCGATGCTATCTCTATGTTGCCTGCCGTTGGGCGGTAGTGTACGGAGAATTTCACTTCATCGTAGCACTGCACGTCGCCCTGTGAGATTACGCCTATCTGCAGGTCGTCATAGTCGAAGTCTTCGCCTGCCCATACTTCCAACGTCTTCTCCGTAACCTCGCCTGGCAAGAGTTTCACCGTCGTACCGTCACCGCTGAGCGGTATGCCGTCAAGAGTCATCTTTGCACCCTTCGGGTTGCTCTTGCTGTCAAGGTACAGAGTGTAATACTGCAGACCGCCGCTGATAGCCTCCGGCTGCTCGCTCTCGTTGGTCATATAGAGTTTGAAGCGTGCCGGTTCGCTGTGTGGCACTCCGCTTATGCTCTGACGGTCCATCTTGATGATGGGGTTCTCTATCTTCTTTGTGCGAACGTCAAGTATGGTGCCCGGGCGCTCAAACATCGTCTTGCGCTCTGGTTCCCACGGACGTACCGTAGCACCGCCCACCGTGCGGTAAACGAATGAACGTGGTTGCTGGAACGCCTTTGATATATCGCGTGACCCTACGCCCTTGTCGATGAAATACTTCACGTAATCCTTACTGTTGAGGAAGTTCTCCTCCACGAATACGTCGGTACGACTGTCAACCTCTGTATCTTTTTTTGAATCTATCATTGCCACACGATAGAGGTCGAAGCTCAGGTGCGACTTCGCGTGCATCTTGATGGTGAAGCTCTCCTTGCGGCTGTACTTCTCGTCCTCCGTCAGCTTTGGCGTAGTCTTGTATGCTATGACTGGAGTGAGCGAGAATGACCATTTCATTCCCACGAACTTAATCTCAAACTTCTGGAAGGGATCTGGCACGCTTCCCTGTCCTGCCGGTGTGGTGTAGGCTGATGACTTGCCTGCGGTGGTCTTCAGTACAGAGCCTAACAACTTGGCAACCGTAGGTCCGAGGATTGCTGCCATTGATGTGAATGCGGTTGCTGCATCCTGAGCGGCCGTAGTCTTTGGTTCGTCAAAGAAACTGTGGCTTGCGTCGGTACCTATCCAGTTGTATGTTGAGGCATTGGAATAGTCGGTAGAGAATTCCTCGCCGTAACTTATAGAGCCGCCGCCGTCCAACTCAAAGTTCTTCACCTTGTCGGTAGCATCCAGTTTCTCCTTCTCGTTACGTGCTATCATGTTGACCCATGAACACATGGCATCACTGATGTCTTGTATCAGGTCTTCCTGCTTCGAGCCGTCATCGCCGCTTGGCAGCACTATGATGTAGTTCATCAGTGATGCGTCGTCGGCCTGATATCTGGAGTTGGTGGTGTGATATACGTAGTTGCCATTCTTGTCGGTGTTCACCACTCCGAAGCGTTCGCTTTCCGTATCGGTGATGAGCGACAGATATACACGCTCTTTCTTTGAGTCGGCCAGTGCCTGTGCATCTGCCATGGTGCCCGTGAACATAAGTCCCTCACACTCCTTCGCAAGCTTTGGTATGAGTTGCTTCACAAGGTATTGCTGTGAGTGTACGAAGGTAGAGTTGATGGTCTGGCCATAACTGATTACCTCGCTGCGCACCAGGTGGAAGATGTTGTTGTTCTCATCGCGTCCGGAAGCTATCTCCACCATGCGGCCTGCTTTCAGCGCTCCCTCATAGCTGTGGAACACTGAGTCTGTGAGAGCCTGTATGGCTACTGCCGGGCGTGCAAACATAATTGTCTCCATACCTATATATAGGTCGGCGTCGGCACCCACCATCGTGCTGCCTGCATCGGTCGATATATCCTCGTTGGCAGTCATGGTATATGAGAATGCCCTCTGTCCTGTTCCTGAGAATACTATGTCAAACGATGTGCTGAATGCCGTTGATGAGGAGTAGTTCATGCCAAACGTCGCGCCGCCGCCCATTGGTGCGGCTACCACGCCGCTGAAGCCATCCATGCCGCCACCGGCTGTCACGCCGATGCTCAGTCCGGCACTCCATGCCATATCTACCTGATATGCCAGTTTCAGCGATGAGCCTTTGCTCAGTTTTGCTGATGAGCCGCCGCCTGGCGGGTCGCGCAGGATGTCAACGAGTACTGGTCGGTTTATGCTTATAATGTCTTGTGCTCCGGTAGCCATCTGCTGACTGAACACGTAGGCTTTCAGCGGTACGCCCTCGAACGTCGTTCCGTCGCGTTCCATGGTGAAGGTGACGGTGCAGAGGGCACCTGTGCCGGTCAGCATGTAAGGTATGCGGTTAGCACGCAGGGTATAGTTGCCCTCGCCGTTTTCATCTAATGTGAGGGTGTCGAGCTGAGTGCCGCTCATGAGTCCGTTGCGTATGCTGACAAATCCGCCATTCAGCTTCACCACGTCGATGGTGTCGCTCTTCGTATTGTTGTTATAGTAGTATCGCTCTATGGCTGAGAGCGTCAGCCCGTAACCGCGGTCGGTGCTGAATACGGGGTAGCCGAAGGTGTAGCGAGTCTCCAATGAATCGCGCTTGCCTGCCGGCCAGTTGTCTTTTCTTACGCTGTAGGCTATAGGTATCTGTTTCTTCACACCCTTGACCGGCTGCAGCGTGTAGGTCTTTTCGCCGAAGTAGCTGAAGTTGTCGAAACCCTGCTGCTTGTATTCCAGGAGCACCGGCGAGTGGTATATGCGGCTGTACTTGGCATTGTACTCCTCCACTGCCTCTGCAAACTCCACTCCTCCGCGGCTCTTCCAGCTACCCTTGATGGTGTCAGAGTACAGTGTGAGCGAGTCGGTCAGGTCGATAACGTCGCTCGTCTCTCCGTCCTGGAATAGCGTGGCATAGCCCTCGGCGGTAATCTGCTGTATCTTCCACTTCACCGGTGGCAGCATCACCTCGTACTCGCCCGTCAGCTTGTCGGGATATACCACCATGCGGTGACGCTCTGTGTGTACGCGTGTGGAGTAATTGTTCTTGTCTATCTGGTCGTGCTTCTTGTGGTTATATACTACATCGCGTGTGGTAAGCGAGCGGTTGGTATTGTCAAACACGAGCCATGAGCTGTTGTCGCCTTCCAGCGTGAGTACTATCTTCAGGCTGTCGCCCAGGTTGTTGGTTGAGAGCGAGTTGCCCAGCGGCAGTGCTCCCTGCACGTGTCCGCCTGCCACACGACCTATGAGCTTCACCTGCGTAGAGTCATAGAAATAGGTGTTGGCCACGTCGTTCTGGAAGTTCACCTCTATATTGTTGTTCTCCGTGTAGTAACCCCCGCCTGCGAACTTGTGGCCTTTCATGACGGCCTGCACCTTGTGCTGTCCTGGCAGCATACGGAAGGCGAACGCTCCGTTGAAGTCACTCTCTACCGGACCCGCAGCGGTATGCACCTCACGGCCGTCCACCGTGAAGCGTGCACCCTTGACAGGTATGCTGGTGCCGAGATACATCACCTGACCCGTGAACTTCACACCTTTGATAACGGTGAAGTTATAGTCTTTTTCGTAGTTTGACTTACGGTCGAAGGTGACAGACAGTCCCCTATTGCAGTCCTCTGACAGGTCATCGCTGCTGATGCCTGACACCATGATGGCATAGGCACCCTGCTGGTTGCCCCAGTATTCCAGACCTTCCACGCTGTAGAAGCCCGACTCGTCGGTCACACAGCTGCCGCCCTTGGTGGGGTCGGCCTTTTCTCCAGACTGCGACACGCTGACGCGTATGCCCGATATGCCCGAGCCGTCGGCGAAGCGCACATAGCCTTCCACCTTTCCGGTCTTCACGCAGTTGCCAGCCACGACGTCGGTTGTAGTCACGTGCAGTCCCTCGCAGTCGTTTACAGAGCTGACGCGATATTCGTAGTCAAACACGGGCGACACGGTCTTGTCCAAATATTCCTTACCAGTCACCTGTGGTGCAATCACCTCCCATGTGCCGTTGGCGGTAGTGTTGCGGCGCTCCACCCTGTAGTAGTCCACCGTGTCATCGGACTTCTCCCATGTCAGCACCACAGAGCTTTGCTGTGTTTCGGTCTTCAGCGAGTTAGTGATGATATGCCCCAGACTCTCGTAGTAGAACTGGCCTGCAGTGACCTCATACCTATCACCTATAGGCTCAACACTGTGGGTAATTGGCACGGGCTGACCGTTGGCATCCCTTGTCCAGCCGGAGCCTAAAATGGCAATTATTTCATCCGCAGTCTTGATATTATACGTTGAGGTGTGTATAACGGGTATTGTATTACCATCTTCCAACGTCCATTCACTACCCAAATTTCCAAGGAGTTCGTTCGCTGTCAGGTTGCCTACGGGGTTAACTTCAGCCAGTCCATTATAGCTCCAGTTATTCGTACCTGATGAATTTTCAAAACAGAATCTCTTGTCACTAATATTTTCGAAGGTGCCTCTATCTAAGCAATTATTCAACATTGCTACCCATTTATCAGCATAGCCTACAAATGCTGACCCACATTTATTTCCTGAAACCCCGACGAGTTTTCCATCGAAGCAGCAATTAGCCATTTCTATTTTATTTGCATACGTTGCATAACCTACAAATCCACCTACTCGCCACGACTTAACAGTGGCAGACACCCGACAGTTGGAGATAATACATTCTTCATTAAGTGATCCTCCCAAGCCTGCCGCTTCTGAGAATGAGCCAGTAGTCTCGATAGTACCAGTTACATGTAGATTCTTAATCTCACACTTATTTGCTACTCTGAACACTCCACCATAATCATTGGTGGTGATATTAATATTTAGTGTATGACCATTACCATCTAACATACCACTATAAGGATGGCTGGCAGTACCTGCTTGTTGGGTAACCGTGATATCTGCCATTAGCACGGCATTCACTTTATTTGAAGTGTTTTCTACCATATAGCAGAACGCGTTCCAGTCAGCATCATTGCTAATAGCGAAATATTCGCTGTTATCTGTATATCCTCCGACGATATCTTCATATCTTATAGTGCAGTAGCTGTTGTTAACGGTCAGCGTGCCTGAATCGCTTGTACGTGCCCAAGTATGACAATCTTCGGATTTTGTATTGATGGAAGTAGGTGCAAACAGGCAGTTGTTGATAGTCACACCACCTTTGGCATAACCCACGAAGCCGCCGTTACCCCAGGTATTAGCTCCCGTAAAGCTGCCGGCAAAGCGGCAGTTGTTAAATGTGAGCTGGCCGTTATCAATGTCGCCCACAAAGCCACCCATGCAGGCGTCGCCATTGACGCTGCTTGACAGGTTGACCACCGAGTTGCAGTTCTCTATGGTAACTTTACTATTTCTTACTATCAAGCCTATCAGGCTGGCCGTGCGCATGTAGCCGCTGATGGTGCCCGTCAGGTTCAGGTTGCGGAAAGCGGAGGAGTACGCCGCATAGAAGAGTGCCGAAAAATCTTCATCTCCTGATATCATATTGAGTGCTATCGTGTGGCCGTTGCCCTCAAATGTGCCACGGTAGGGGCGAACTTGCTTTTTGATATCGACGCTGATGTCGGTCATCAGGTAGGCATTCACGTCGTATTCTCCCCTGGACTCTTTCACCTTCTGAACGAAAGTGTCCCAGTCAGCAGCCGAGCGAATGGTGACATTGACAGCAGCCCTTGAAATGGTAATCTGGTCGGGCTTCTCATAGTAAGTTATGGTTTTACCCATCCCCACACCGAAGTCTATCACGTAATAGACGCACGAGCGGTTGAGCTGTACCACCTTCTTGCGCGCCGTGATCTCGTCGTCGGTGAGCACGATGGTGGTGGTATCTACGGCATCGCCCTCGTGGTTGAAGGTCATGAGGCGCATCGTCATCTGTGCGCGGCTGTCCCATACGGCACTGCCCTCAGTGCCGTAGTCCCACTCAACCTTGATGGTGCGCTCCGACTCGTTTTCCCACTTGGCAGTATAGTCGTTTTTCACCTTCAGCAGGTGCAGATCCGAGAGCGTGGCATTGGCTGAAGCCATTGCCGGGTTTTTAATCTCGCTCCCGTTATTGGTGTATGATAATCCCCACAGCTGGTAGGCAGTGGCGCGCACTATGCGGTAGTATGCCGTAATGCTGCCACCGTTTATCTGCTCTTCGGTGAGCGAACTGATGAGTGTAGAGTCCTTGTAGGTGTAGTTGGTGATATTCTCGTCGAACGTCACCGAGCCTATGACCTGATAGCTCGCATCCTTATCGGTCAGCGAGCGGAGCACCATAAACTCGTCGCCGCTGAAAATGTCGTTGTACTTAGGATTGCTCACGCTCCACTTCACTTCCACGGCTCCCGCGTCGGTAAGCACCTTGTGGGTGTCAAACTTCAGCACCGACGCTTCGGCACTCTCTGGTTTGTGCAGCATGGCGTCGTTATCGTCTTTGCGGGTCACACTGACGGTGCCCACCTTCAGCTTGGCCTTGATTTCCAGACCCTTGTGCTGCTCAATGGCAGGCACGGAGATGAAACCAGCGTATGTATCCTTGTCGTATGTGATGCGACTGAGACTCTTCTTCTGTCCGTTCTCGTCGGTATAGCTCACATCAATATACTTGATTGGCTGGTCGCACGAGAATGGAATTTTCAGCGTGCCTTCCTCGCCGCTTCCCGTGCCATGTATCATGTCGTAGGTCTCGAAATTCACCTCTGGCCAGATGTCCATTACTGGATCTCCAGAACTACTCTATGAACCAGGCAGTTCCTCATTAAATATGGTTGCTGCCTGATAAAGACTCTTGTTACGATATTCCGGCTTTACTTCCCCCCAGTCATGCTCTGATACGCATGTGGTGCTTTTGTCGTTATATCCCCAGGCATTGTTATCTCTGTAGTAGCAGAAGGCTTTGTGGGTTATGTCATCACCTGTGACATACTCATAGACGCGGTGAAAGGTCCAGTTGTCAGAACTCTCTCCCCAGCCGATGACAGCACCTCCGTAGGAGTCTGAACCATTGACGTATAGGTATCCATACGAGTTAACGTCAGTCAATTAGA
>ODAI012125934.1_pt1 | contig 12377 bp, 5 predicted proteins | sample 1539321 | NCBI WGS metagenome assembly ODAI01 (sample SAMN02144231, study PRJEB22623) | gut metagenome | biome: sheep rumen | host: Ovis aries | place: New Zealand
ATACACATAACCGGTTGATTCTGCTCCATTACTCGCCTTTGCTCTAACGCTTACCTGATAGCGTTTATACCCAGACTGGTAAATATAGCCAGAGCTAGAAGTGGCCCATGAAGTATTAAGGGCAATTGAGGAGATCGTAACATTACTATCTCCAGAAGCAGCACCTGCATCGTATGCCTCGGAAGCCGGAATGTAAATCGTATTAGCAGGTGTCTTGCCGTTTGACAAATCAGCTTTAATGTTTACTCTGAACCGTTTATTAGCCGTCTCATAAATATAGCCAGTTGAAGATTCAGACCATGCCGTATTAAGGGCAATTGACGTAGCTGTAACATCATTCTGTCCTGCGTTATAGGCAAGAGTAGCTGGGATCGTTACTGTTCGAATGTTTGTTTGACCATTGCTCAGAGTCGCTTGAACAGAAGCATTTAATGTTTTGTTATCAGCATTATAGCTTACTGTTTGTTCACCAGACTGCGTATAATGTTGCATTCCGGTAACAGACACAGAATTCTGAGCTTGTGAGGCAGAAATTGTAAGTGTCGTTGTTCTGTATTTGTTGTTCGACAAGACAGTCTTTATCGGAACATAGTAGTTATTAACCGACGCCGAGTAAGTAATATCCTGATCAGGATCGAAGCCAAGTGAAGTAACAGAAACATCATCTGCGCCAGACTCGCCGCCAGCTGCTTTACCAGCGTTGTAAACTTCGGTTACATCTACCGAAATATTCCGAGAATAACTAGAATCTGTGTATGTCGAATCATCAGCTCTAGTCCCTTCTGCAGTTGCAGTAACTCGTACCCTGGCGTAATATACGTCGTCTTCTTCGCTCTTGCTTGGCTGTCCAGCAGCTCCGATAGTTACACTTCTGACCGTTGCTGTCTCAGCACCAGCATTCTTTCCAGCATCGAAAGCTCTCTTGCCTGCAACTCTTACGACTGCTGTCTTAGTATCATTATTACCGAGAGTAATTCTGACTCGGCCAGTAATCTGCTCATTCGAATATCTAACATATCCATCCTCCAAAGTAGCCGCGTAATCGCCACTGGAACTATAGGAGTCTGGTTCTAAGGACTTAATCGATACCGCCGCCACGTTGTCCTTATAATATTTCGTATTGGCGATATTAAAAGACTGTTTTTGCGGTATACTTGTAGTTCCACCACCAATGGAGATAGTAATATCTCCATTACTTCCTTCGAGAATTGCAAAGTTATGGCTATGATTTAGTGTTGCGACCGGAACTGCTCCGCCTTCTGAAAAGAGGGAAATCGAGCCGGCCAAAATATCAGTCGCACGAAGCTTACTTGCCGTGGTTCTACCGGCAGTTAAGTCATCAATAATAGCTGCAGTTGCTTCCAACTGACCATCTACATAAACCTTATCGGCTTTGAGCTGAATTGCGGATTCTGTTTCGTTGGCCCAAGCGGTGATCTCTGCGATATGACCTACTAGTTTTCCATCAACTTTTCCAAGATAGCTAGCTGTAGTTGTCACACGAGATTCAAGATCGTCTGTATGAGCCTTAACGCTTGCAACAGTAGATGTAAGTCTGTCATCAACTTCGTTAAGATCTTTCGCTACCATGCCAACTTCAGATCCAAGTGTGTCTACTTTTTGAGTAATGCCAGCATAATGCTGAGCTTCTCTATCGGCAAGATGATCTTGCCTAGTTATAACATTTTCAATTGCAGCTGAGGCGTCAGTCTGAACTATTTTAATATTGGCGGCATTTTCGGCTATTGTATGCCCATGCTGATCCACAACATTATGTAAGGATTCGATATTAAGATTACCTGTTTTAGCATCAAGATCTATTCCGACTTTGTTTATAAGGTATTCTCTGTCATCGATATACTTCTTATACAGCGCGCCTAAACTGACTTCGCCCTCTTCTTTATTTTGTTTGATCCACGTGTCGTAGAAATCTTTAAGGGCTTTATCTTTCTCTTTTTCAGTTTTCTTAGCAGCAGCGGCAGCAGCTCCAGCGGCACTTCTACCTGCAGCGGAAGCAGCCGTAGGAGAATTACCATAGGCGTCGTTACTAAGACGAATATCTTCTCTATACCGCTGAGTAAGTGTCTGTATAGGATTACCAAATGTATAGTTATTCTGCTCTGGTCGTTCCAGATCATATTCAATCTTGGTGCATGTTAAAGCGTCGTTAACATCGTGAACATACGAAGTAATTGTAACTTTATCCCCGATTTTGATAGGATTAATCGACTTGTTTATCATATGCAAATCGATTGCTCGAACAGTTACAGTACGAGGAACATTCGAATTTGCAGACATAAAACGCCGTGCATTTTCGAGCAAAGTACTTGGATTATTTACGTTATTAAAGACATGCGTTCTAACAATTCTACCAAATCGAGCAACTCGATCTCTGTCAACCAACTCATCAGATCCACCATTAACTGATGCAATTGTAAGATTATCATCACCAAGCGGAATCAAAACTGTGAATACATCTTCAACAGATAGTTCTTCCGTCAGATCAAGAAGATTTCGACCAAGCTCGATTTCTTGAATAGATGTATTACCGAAATCCTGAAGCAGATCAATATAAATTTTCCCGTCAGCTCTTCTTGTTCTAAGATAACCACCACAATAATCTATAAGACAAGTCTGGATATAGTCAAAAGAATTGTTCCACTCATCAACGATAGAATCAATTGCGATTTGCTTATAGTCGATGTTGCCAACATTAATATTATTATCGCTTGACTGCCCTACAAGAATAATATTTCGATTCTCAATATTAATTGTACCGACTGTAAATTGCTTATTAGCATCTACACGAGCGTTATGATTGGCAATTATCTTCCTAAAGAGGTCATGAGTAGTGCCGTTATACTGAACGCCCTTCTGAACAGAGTCGATTAAATATGAAAGATCGCCTTCACAATATACATGTCTGACGTTATTAAATGCACGCTGAACGCTTAAAACTCGTCCATGGAATATTTCTTCATCATCCATCTCGACTGTTACTTCAGTAGTTAACTGATTTAATTTATCGTAGAACGGATTAACCTGAGGAATATCAAACTCCAGTGATCCAGCTTTACCTAATTCTAGCGTAAGTCTAGGGCCGAATAAAAGCAAGAGGTCGTCAAGCGGTTTGTATATCTGTTTCCCATCTACAGAAATATAAAACATTACAAACGACCTCCTATGTTCTCAATAGAAACTTCTCCATTTCCAGTAAAAGTAAGATGATTTGTTCCAGAAGGAAATACAAGTCCGTCTATTACATTAGGGCCTCTATCTAGAGTATACGTAGTTCCACTGTAGGCCATCTTCATACCGCTGACTGAAGAGCTTATGATCGGTCTTATATTTGCTATACCGTCATTAATAAAGTCGAGTTCAAGAGATCCATTAACTGAAAGTTTATGATAGTCTTGAACGGTTCCTGTTTCGAAATTAAACGGATCCCAGAGCCATTTGTCTCCAAAACCGTCCACATCTCTTTTATAAGGATCTAAATTATAGTTAATGACGATCCTGGACCAGTATTGCTCTGAACGCCACTCGTTAACGGATAAGCGTCCATAATAGTAATACTGAGGATCGTCATCGAGAATTATTCTATACTGCTTTCCCTGCAGGTACGCCATGATATCACTATATCGCGTTGCCCAGTCTCCGAAGTCGTTCATAACAATGAATTCCCACGACCCAGACCTGCGTCCATAAGTAGGCCTACCTGCTAGCACTTCGGTTAGATCAAGTGAGCCATCTCCACCAGGTATGCTGACAAAACTTGTCTTTACCTGTGGAGCGGCTACAAGAGGGCGGGAAGTTGGAATAATATGCCAATCGTCCCACGTGTTAATATCGCCAATATTTATCGAATGATAATTCTTGGCAACTTCAGAACTCACGGATTAATTCCCCCTTCCCCTTCTCATACTCATGATTCCGAATTGCCCATCCATTTTAGCGGATGTAGCGCCGACAAGAGCTCCAGTATCAACAACAATCTGCAAATTGTCCATATGTTCAGCAAGTGACTGTAGATGATCATGAAGCGTCTTGATCTCGGACACAACATTTTTGCTTTGAATAGTTTTATCTATAGTTTCGCTATTAATCTGATAGTTTCCAAGGTTATGAGATCCCTGAGCATTTGACATCAGACTACTCAGTTGGTCAACACCACTCATATCTACAACAGGAGTAATTCTGAGCTCATTACTCTTTTCGGCAAGTAATGCATTCATTCGTTCAGTAAGAGACTGAACAATTGTATATGCTCTCATCGCCATTTCCTGAGCAACATCAGAAACCTGCCCGTATTTTGACTGAATGCCTTCAACAAAGCCCGTGCCAATGAATCCACCAAGATCTTTAAACACCTTAGAAGGCGACTGAATCTCGCCAGCGTCTCTAGTTCCTCGTTCAGCTTCTGACGCTAAGTTATAACCAGCATCGTATGCATCCTGAACTCTAGAGTTAATACCATTAATAAAGCCAACTGCAATGTTATTACCATCAACGTTGAATGCATTTTCAAACGAGATAATTGTTTTATCCATTGCTTCAAGCATAGTTCCAATGGTAGTTATTGCAATATTCGAATTCTCAATTATCGGATTGAGAATACTTGTCATTACTTTATTGCCAAAGTCTTCTTGAACAACAGTGTTGCCCAAGTCTACAATCGCATCTCTTACGGCTCCAAATGCTTCGGTGATGCTGCTAACATCGAATGACTTTTTGCTAAATAATCCACCTTTAGTTCCGAGACTAGCTATACTATTAAATATATCGCTAACACCGGCTAAAGCAGTTCCTATACTCGTCATGTCAGAATTGATCGATGAAAGCTGTACTAATCCGTTATAAATAGCATCAATTGCTTCTGTAATACTAAGTGGATCAACATTTTCCCAAGCTCCGCTGCTAAGAGAATTAGCCATGGTGTCGAGACTATTAACAAATGTATTTACAGAGTTAACAGCTGTTTCGGCAGAACTAGTCATGCCCTCATTCGCTGAGAATGATTGCACAAGATCTGTAAGCATGCCAATAACTTGCTTTGCTGGTTCAAGTCCATCAAGAGCACGATCGCCACTTACAAACTGGCTAAGGAAACTACTTATTGTCAAGCCGCCTAATGCTGTAGCAAAACCTTTCATGCTCTTAACCGCAGTTTCAGCGCTCTTCGCAAGAGAATCTTTGCCATTGAACTTCTCAGCTACTTCAAACAGCCAATCAACCATTTCTTTAGCCGGTTCAAGCCCCGATTTTGATGTCTCCGCGTCGACAAACTGAGCAAGAAACTCTGCACCAACAATTGGTATCAGAGCTTTGCCAAATTGTTTCATTACTTCGGCAGTAGCTTTTGCACTATAATATAAAGATGCATCATCGCTGATTTGGTTCGCAATGTCCCAAAGCATCCGAACTATAGACCTAATCTGGGTCATATTTGCTCTTGCGTTTTCTGCATTCGTAAGGCCAGCTAAGAACTCTGCTCCAACAAGAGGCAGAAGTCCAATGCCAAATGCAACAAGATCGGCAGAAGTGACAAGCGCTTTGCCAAAGAGCGTGGGGTCCGAACCTATAGACTCAGCAAGAGCTATCATCGTAGAAATTAGACCCTTGAGCGGTTCAAGTGCAGCCTGAGCGTTTTCAGCGTTAACAAGGCCGAGAATTCTCGTATCATTAGCTAGTCCATTAAGACCAATACCAAAGTTGAATGCTGTTGCAGAAGCAAGGATACCGCGACCGAATGAGCCCTGATTTGCAGCTAGTTCTTCTCCAAGTTCCATCATGAGATCAATCTCTTCCTGAACTACCTTAAGAGACTCACTAGCCTGCTCAGCATTTGCAAGTCCGAGAATCTGGGTATCTGTTGCAAGTTCGTGCAAACCTTTACCAAATGCAAGGCATACTAAAGCAGCGCCAAGGCTTGCCGTAAATAGGCCTTCGTTTGTCTGGAATTCTCTTGCAAGATCGGTAAGAATATTAAGTTCTTCCTTTACAAGCTCGAGGCCAGCTTTTGCGGATTCAGTATCTATTGCCGCAAGTCTTTCAAGATCTTTAACTAGAACAGTAATTGCGCCAACGAATAGCGCGAATACTCCTGCTACTACACCGATACCGACTAATAATATAGGCGTAGCAGGTCCGGCAAGAAGTCCGACCAATGTTGCTATTCCTATAAGTCCGACAAACGCTAAAAGTAATTCACCAAGAAGTAACAGATTCTTCTGAACAGTATCGAAATCCAACTTCCCGAGCTCTGTCAGCGCATATACCATTGGTATTAAAGCTAAACCGAATAAGCCAATTGCCGCTACTCCGGCTAATACCTTCTTCATACTTCCGGCTTTAACTAAGCCCTGTATTAAAGAAATAACCCAACCGATTTCGGCCAGTATTGCGGCTAACATAAGCAACCCAAGTGAAATAACCGGAGATAGTACTCCAAGAATAGCACAAATAGCTCCGAAAGCAGCTACTGTTAGTACAATACCAGTCATTTCGATGAGCACAGCTATAGCTTTTCCGATTCCAACATCTTTATTAATATGTTGAATAGCTTTTAGCATTAGCGCCATCATGCCAAGAATTGAAAATAGAATGAATAGACCAGACATCCACGTATTTTGGTCTAATGAACCTAGTCCAGCGACTGCCAAACCAAATACAACAATTGCAGGTATCATACCAGCCAGAATTACGAATGTTCCAAGAGCACTCGAGAATTTAAGGTCCTGCGCAGCAAGGCCCATGAGCTCTGTCATAACAGAAACAATCAGCCCAAGTGCAGCTAGAGCCATAAGACCTTTTTTAAGTGCCTCATCTGGTATATTTCCAAGTTTGGTTACGAGATTAGCAAACAAATACAAACTACCGGCCATAGCAATTAAGCCCAGACCGTTACTTAGTTTGAAGTTGTTTTTACCCGCCGTTCTAGCTACAAAGCTCATAGTTCCAACAGCAACTACGAGTGTACCGAGAACTTTTCCGACATTATCTTCGTTGATATTTAAATTATTATAAGATTCAAGCGCTTTACCAAATGCCCAAAGTGCGCCTGCTGTTGCAACGAGACCAAGACCACCACTAAGTCTGAAATTGTTTTTGCCAGCAGCCTTAGCAAGTGCGCCCATCGACTTCACTGCAAGAGTCATGAGCGCAATAACTTTAAGTAAAGCAGCGCCAGAATTAAATTTAATATTATTAAGTTTTTCTACGGCTTTTGCAAATATCAATAGCGAGCTTGCGATAGCGATCATCGCAAAGCCCATACCTACAAGCTTAAGAACTCCTTTGTCTACGCCGCTATCGCCAACAATCTTATTTACTGAAGCAATTGTAGCAATAAAACCGGCTAACGCTCCACCTAGCACGCCAAGAGAAGCAGCAAGTTTATCAGATGGAACAAATGACAATGCGATTAGAGCACCAGCAAGTAAGGTCATGCTTATAGCAAATGCTCTGATGTTGAATCCAGACAGAGTAGTCTTGAGCGTTTCCAAAGTATCCGACAGAGGGAATATCGCGTCCTTAAGATTCTCTATTACATTCTTGCCGCCAGACTCTTTTGTCTCTTTAAGACCTCTAATAAATCTTAAGAGCCCAGCACCAGCAGCCACAATGCCACCGCCAGCAAGGACTTTCGGCAAAGTAATTCCAAGACCTTTGATGAACTCGCTTAAATGTGATGTACCATCAGATATAGTCTTGCTAATCTTAGGGATCGATGCTCTGATGTTATCTACAAATGAAGAGAAGTTCTTTTTACCTTCTTCTGCCCCGGTTCGAGTGCCGATAAAGAAATCGACAATCGCCTGCTTTGCAGTCTGAATTTTCTGAATAACACCTTCGATATCAATTCCAAAATATGAAAGAGTTCCTCGAAGAGCTGTAAATGCTCGCTCGAGAATATTCATATCTTCATCAACGGTTCCTAAGGCTTTAAATCGATTCGCGAAATCAGCAGTGAAAACATGTACTGTACTTCTAATTTTGTTTAGCTTATTTCCAATATTAGATAAGAATCCATCAATAGAAGCCAATACAGGATCTATATTGATTCCAAAATAAGAAAGCGTTCCGCGAAGTGCAGTAAAAGCACGATCAAGAAAACTTAAATCTTTTCCGACAATACTTAGCGCTTTAAATCTATCCGTAAAATCATCAACAAATACTTGAACTGCAGATCTTATCTTATTAAAGAAATTAATAACAGGAGATAAGAATTGCTGAACTGCATGATATACTTCGCGAAGTCCGTCAACAATCGTATTAGCGACTTTCGCGGCGTCTGTCTTTTTAACAGACTTAATAAAATCATCGAGCTTTTTAAGTTTGTTATCTTTAAATGCGTTAAGCGTCGATATTAAGTTTTGAAACGGAGTTGTGAACTTCTGGACAAGTTTCGATCTAATAGCAGAATAAACAAGTTGTATTACTTGCGCAGCGAATCCGAATAAAACAGAAAGCGCTTCTGCTACTTTGTCGATCACGTCAGCAAACGGATTAAGTTCGCCAGTAGCAGTTCTAATTCTAATAATCCATTCGCCAAACTGTGAGATAACACCAATTAATGGGGCAAAAGCGGCTAGAATGAATCTGCCGAGAGGAGAAACTAGGTGTATAAGAGCACCTATAACATCCGCTAATACTCTAAACGGAAATATCAATGCCGTAACAATATTTCTGACCGTATTTGTTTTAGTAATGAATTTAAGAATATCAGAAGTTACTTTATCGAATCCGTTCGCTAAGTCTCTCAATGCTTTAGCTGTCATCGGCGGAAACATGCCTTTAATAGCTTCGCGCACGGTGTTAAACGTGTTGAGAGCAATAGCGCCAATATTCATCAGGCCATTAACAAAAGCTTCTTGAGCGCCTTTTTTATCGAGTTCAGCTAAAGTCGCTTTTATAGCATCTCGCTCTTCGTCTGTAAGATCTACTGTTTCTTTTAATCGATCTGTTAATTGCGTGTATGTCAGGTATTCAGCAGCTTCTTCTTTTGTCAGTTCGCGACCAAGTTGTTCATGCTTTTCTGAAAGAGATACAACCTGTTCGGCATATTCCTTCGTAATATTTTTCGCCTTCATGAGCTTTTCGACTTGATCATCATGACCGACATAGTCATACATGCCCTTACGAAGTTCCCAAGACCAGGCAGTCATTTCTTCGTAATTATCAATTACTTCGCCGCTAATTTCCTTTACTCTTTGAAAACTACCAGGGAGACTATCGATAGCTTTACTTAACTGATCAACGCTAAATTTACCCTGCTTAATTGCCTCTTCGAACGATCCAGCACGTTCTACTATAGTAGCTAATCGATCCCTTCCAACAATTTCACGCATCGAGCTTTCAAGATCGAGCAGATGTATATCCGCTTCTTCTAAGCTTGCTACAAAATGATCCCAACCGCTGTAGTTTGCCTCTTTGATTAATTTATTTCGGTCATCTGTAGCCGCTCTAAATATCTCGCTCAAATTAACTGCAAGATCAGTCCACAGTATTTTCGCAGTATCGTAGCCACCGAACAGCAATTCAAAAGTTTCCATCCAGCCAGAACTGACCGCGTCTGCAACAGATTTCATTGCGTCGCCAAATGTTCTAGCTTCCTGAGCTGCTTCATAGGTGGCTAAACTGAATTCATATTCTTCACTGCCGAGAAGTCGAAATGCCTGCTTAAGATCAAAGACTGCTTTCTTATCTTTCTTAAGAAGATCTTCAAGGTTGGCCATCTTAGCAAACTGCTTTAGACTTAAGCTACTGTCCTGGGTCGCTTTAGCAAGTTCAATGATCTCAGACGCGTACATTCCGGTCCGATCATGTAGATCGTTAATAAGCTCCGCTGCTTTACCGTACTCTTCAAGAGTTCCCATAAGAGTTTCGTTATCAAGCCAGCCATCTTTAAGCGTTTCTCTGAAATTCTCTACACTAACAACAGTCTCTTTAAGCGTATTCTCAGTGCCATCGGCAATAACCGCTAAACCTTCCGCATTTTGAACAAGAGCACCAGTTGTAAGACCCACCTGTATTGCAAGTTCTTTGAACTCCTTAGTACCCATGTTAGCGAGCTCAACGGATTTCCAATCTTGCAGTTTCAAAGCGCCCATACCGATAGCCTGAGCAAGGTTATACATTACTCGGCTAGCCGTACCAGCGGACTGACCAGATCTTGCGGCCCACGTAGCGATACCCTGCATAGCAGTAGAAGCAGCTTCGAGTTCAATACCGTTAGCAGTAAATTTACCGATATTACTAGTCATATCAGTAAAGCTATAGCTAGTTTCATCAGTAAAATAGAGCAGCCTTTCCATCTGCTCATCTACGACTTCTATTGATTTACCAGTTGCCGCCATAATAGTAGCAACAGACTGTGTCTTCTCGGCATACTTATTCCAGCCTTCAAGCATATTGGCGACTGGATCAACGTTTTCTAGCTGAAGAGCTCCTTTGATTCTTCCAAATACGCCAGTAATTGTAGAATAGATCTGACTAGTAACATTGTTCAGGAGATCCATCTTAAAGATATTGCCCCAGTTGAATTTACTAGAAAGACCCTCTACTGCATTGCCGATATCATCTAAAGAGAAGTGTTTTAAAGAATCCTGAAATTTTCCGACACTTCTTGTGGCATCGTCAAAATTTAAGCTGTCTTTTAATTTGTCAATCGTCTTAAGACTTGTCTGAACGTTACTTTCAAAGTCTTTGTTATCGAATCGCATCTCTACGACGCGCTCGTCGATTACTTTACTCAAGAACTAGTCACCTCCTGCCAAGCCTCTGCAGCGATTTGATCAAATACCGGTTGCAATGCCGGATTTATATAATCGCGCCCTGCTACATAGCCTCCATTTCTGGTTGCATGGCCATACTGTAGAATCAGGGCGATGTTTACATGTTTGTTTACATTGGTGTTGAGCCACGTAATAGTGTAGCTATTCTTAGAAACTTCGATCTCATAAGTCCATGAGGCAGCAGTTTTTCCTGTGTCAACAGGAGTAGCTGCAGCAAGAGCATCAACACCCATTTTTCCGTATTTCTCCAGAATCTTTCTAATTGGGAAATCAGAAAAGTTATTGAGAAAACGAATCGTTTTATTAAAATTTCCTTTATGATGAAACTTAATCATGGTCCAAATATCATCCCTTTGTGCCTAATGCTTTTCTTCGAGAGGCATTAAGTGCTCTATTGCGATTCGAAATCTCTTTCTTACTCATCTTCTTCGGAGGCGAGTTCTTAATACTACATACCTTTACCAATGTAAGAAGCCTATTCAAATGCCATTTCTGACACTCAAAAGGTATATTTAAAGAGATCATCCAGTAATAAATGATCTCATTTGTAATAATCTGTGTATTCCGAGGACCATTTTTATCTGAAAAAGTAGTAGCGGTCATCGGTAAATTAATATATTCATTAATCTTTTCTATATTCTCTTTTGACAATCTGTAGTAAATCGACGGATCCACATTCTGTGTAATTGTCATGCAGCGAATATAGTCAAGAATTTCTTCATCAGTTTTATTATCAGTAGACAAAAATGGTTTACGCCATTTTGACTCCCATTTTGATAAAGAGAGTAAGGAATGCTCTAGCTGTAGAGTGCATTCCTTCGTATGAACAAATTCGCTCTTCTCTTCATCGAAGTACTCACACTGCGGAACAACTATAGTGAGCATTCCTTTCCTCCTCTCCTAATTATTTTGCAGGAGCTGCTTCGGGAATATTCGGAACGATGCCGTTAACAAACTTAGCAGCCGCATCAGCATCTGTTGCGAGCTCCATAAACAGATCACTATAAGCTTCAGTCTGAGCAAACTCATCACGGAGTTCCTGACTCTTAATAAACCGTCTTCCATCATCAGACTTTTTACCATAAGAGCGAAGAACAAGATCTTTAAAGAGCTCAATAATACGTTTGCCATCCTGCTCTGCAATAATGCGGTTAATCATCTTATCGAGGCCGCCTGCTGCAGACATCTGCATCTCTGCTACTTCAGCTTTAGTAAGATTGAAGTAGAAATCTTCAGTACGCTGATTACCATCGTAGTCAGTGTAAGTCATTGTCTTTTTAATCATTTATCTTTCTCCTTTCGAAAATAAAAAGGGGCTATAAAGTTATAGCCCCATATAATTACTATGAAAAATTAATCAGCCAAGTATCGCAATGACTTCATCAGGAAGAGGAAGTTTAGCTGTTCCGGATGCCTTCTCGTAATACGTCGTTCCGTCAGTAAAAGACGTTTCCGCAAACTGAGTGTACACATACGGAGACTCAGTTGTGCCAGAACCACTACGAGTGTAGTAAGTCTTATTAGCCTGCTTAGATGTATCCGCAGTCTGATAGTAAACATCACCATCTGTTCCGTAAAGAA
>ODAI012834847.1_pt1 | contig 12377 bp, 11 predicted proteins | sample 1539321 | NCBI WGS metagenome assembly ODAI01 (sample SAMN02144231, study PRJEB22623) | gut metagenome | biome: sheep rumen | host: Ovis aries | place: New Zealand
GGGGGTGGGGGGGACGCAGGCCGAGTGGGCTTCTCTTTTTTTTCCGCCGCCCGGAAAAACAGGTGTGTCTTCCTCTCAGGGGGGGGGGCCTAGCGGCCCCGCCACATCGTCATGCCGTTCGTAGGAGGCCTATGCGCTGCAGCCTGGCTGATGATGCTAAACTTCTACCGCTGCCCTATCCGTTACTTTAATGGCGACACCGACAAGCTCGTTGTGGCTCCTGCAGACGGAAAGATTGTGGTAGTAGAGGAGACAGAGGAGAATGACTATTTCCACGATAAGCGACTGATGATTTCTATCTTCATGAGTCCGCTTAACGTTCATGCCAATTGGTTCCCTGTCGATGGAAAGGTGAAGTTCGTACATCATCAGAACGGCAACTACCACAAGGCTTGGCTTCCCAAGGCTAGTGAGGAGAATGAGCATGCCGACATCATGATTACTACTCCTGAAGGTGAAGACATCCTTGTGCGCCAGATAGCCGGAGCGATGGCACGTCGTATCGTCACATATGCAAAGAACGATGAAGATTGCTACATTGACGAGCATCTGGAATTCATCAAGTTGGGTTCTCGCGTGGATGTATTCCTGCCTCTAACAGCTAAATCATGTGTCACCATAGGCCAGCCTACCACAGGCGACCAGACTGTAATAGCCAAACTAGCATGACCATAAAGAGACATATACCTAACACTATAACATGTTGCAACCTAATCAGTGGATGCATTGCCACTTATTGGGCACTTTGCGGGATATATGACATTGCACTACTGTTTATTATCATTGGTGCTGTCTTCGACTTTTTCGACGGCATGAGTGCACGTCTGTTGGGTGTCAGCTCACCAATTGGCAAGGAACTCGACTCACTGGCCGATGATATCACCTTCGGATTTGCGCCATCAGCCATCGTGTTCGACTTCCTCAAGCAAAATGCCTCACAATTACCTTGGCACTATCTGGCATATATCGCATTCATTATGGCAGCCTTCTCGGCTTTGCGTCTGGCAAAGGTCAATCTTGACGAGCGCCAGGCGCTGGGCTTCATCGGTCTTCCGACACCTGCCAATGCTCTTTTCTGGGGTGCACTGATTGTCGGAGGCGAAAAGGTATTGTCATCATCACCTTATTATATATATGGGGTGATCGCAATGATGTTGGTAAGCTGTTACCTCCTCATATCAGAAATTCCCATGTTCGCACTAAAATTCAAGACATGGGGATGGAAGGGTAATGAGATAAAATACATCTTTATACTATCATGTATTCCGCTGCTGCTATTGCTTGGAGTGAGCGGCTTTGCAGCCATAATCGCATGGTATGTCATACTGTCAGTAGCCACTAACAAAAGAAACTAAAGTACTATATCTATTATGCTAAAAGGATTCGTAGGTATTTTTATAATAGCATTCCTTATTATTGCTGTTATCGCAGCAGTAATACTCGCCCTGATGTACAAGGGAATAAGGAATGTCAGAGAGTTCCATGAGAAGATTGTATATCCTGGTGGCAAGAAATTCAGCCGGCAGGAGTATATCCGTTATCAGAATGAGCAAAGGGAGAAGAATCCCTTCGGCAAGGACTATTTCAAGAGCAGCAAGAGCAACAAGAAAGAAGAGTCAAAGACACAAAAAACCACTACCCGCAGAACTACTACAAGCAGTGGTGTTACTATAATTGACGATCGCGAGACTGAAGAGAAGAAGAAAATCTTCGATAACAGTGATGGCGAATACGTCGAGTACGAAGAGGTTTAATTGTGTACTAGGGTACCTATCTCCTCACCATCCATCACTTTCTTAAGATTCCCCACTACGTCCATATTGAACACGTAGATGGGCAGGTTATTATCCTGACACATGCAGATGGCAGTAAGGTCCATCACCTTCAATCCTCGTGCGAGAACCTCTTTATATGTTATAGCGTCAAACTTTGTTGCTGTCGGGTCTTTCTCCGGATCGGCAGTGTATACCCCATCCACACGTGTACCCTTCAGCATAACGTCTGCCTCAATCTCTATGCCCCGCAGGCTAGAACCAGTGTCTGTAGTGAAATAAGGCGATCCTGTTCCTGCAGAGAAGATACATACATAGCCTGCCTCCATTGCCTCGATAGCCTTCCACTTAGTGTAGAACTCACCGATAGGCTCCATACGGATAGCAGTAAGGACCTTATTCTTCACCCCTATTGCCCCAAGTGCAGAAGATAGTGCCAGAGAATTGATCACCGTAGCGCACATTCCCATCTGGTCGCCCTTAACACGGTCGAAGCCCTTCTGACTTCCACTCAATCCTCGGAAGATATTTCCACCACCAATCACGATACCAATCTGAACACCCATCTCACTCACTTCCTTAATCTGACGTGCATAGTCGCTCAGACGCTCAGGGTCGATACCATAGCCCTGCTTTCCCATCAGACTCTCACCCGAGAGCTTCAGTAGAATTCTCTTAAATCTTGCCATACTCCTTTTACTTTTCTTTATATAATGAACTGTACTTCCTTAAATGCATAAAGCCTTTCATCGCCACTCTTATCAAGCAATAACAGACGTCCATCGGGAAGGACATCTTTCAGCGTTGCCGTAAAACGAGTTGCTTTGTCTCTGTAAAGACAGGCTTCGCCTTTCCTAAAGAGCCTTTCCCTATAGTCAGAACTGGTTGTTTTACTGGTATAAACAGTTTGGAACTCACTCAGGAAACTATTCAGCAGCTGCTCACGGTCCGTCTCCTTGCCTGTAAGCTGATACAACGATACTGGATTGGGAGCATCGCTCAAGAACTCCCTCTGGTTTACATTCAGCCCAATGCCGATAATACAACTCTTAATCTTGCTGCCTTGCAGCTGATTCTCTATAAGCATCCCGCAAATCTTACGGTCGCCGACATATATATCGTTAGGCCATTTTATCTCGACTTTCATGTTCAGGTATCTCTCAAGCACGACACAGAGAGCAACAGAGGTAATCTCTGTAATCCGGAACTGATCATTAGCCGGTATGTCCTCTGGATGTATCAGCATCGAGAATGTAAGGTTCTTCCCCCTTTCACTCTCCCAGCTATTACTTCCGCACCCCTTTCCTGCCGTCTGATACTCCGCCACGACAACATAGGAATCCGTTGAGACGTTACTCCTCACCCAGCGATTGGTTGAGTCGGTCTCATCGATATGAATAACATTAAATTTCATAATCCGCTTGCAAAGATACAAAATATTTTGTAATTTTGCAGCATGACAGTAGAAGAACAACAAAAAAAAGATGAATTCTATATGCAGCGTGCCCTTGACGAAGCCCGCAAGGCATACAGTAAAGGCGAGATACCCATTGGAGCAGTAGTGGTATGTAAGGACCGTATCATCTCCCGTGCCCATAACCTTACAGAGACGCTCTGTGATGTTACAGCCCATGCGGAGATGCAGGCTATAACCTCGGCTGCCAATCTCCTTGGCGGGAAATACCTCACCGACTGCACCCTATATGTCACCGTAGAGCCCTGTGTGATGTGTGCTGGAGCTATCGGATGGGCACAGATTCCACGTATTGTCTATGGTTGTATCGACGAAAAAAGGGGCTATCATGAGTATGCTCCGCATGCCATGCATCCTAAATCAACGATTACTGGCGGCATACTCGAAAATGAGTGCCGCCAGCTGATGCAGGATTTCTTCCGCAGTAAGAGATAGCTATATCCAAACAGCCTCTCTATTTCCAGATGACCATGGGCGGAGCAGGATGCCATTGTCCATCCCCATTCTGCCGGGTTCTGGCACGATACTTCCAGATGGTGGGCTTGTGCGCTTTGTCAAACTCCACAAACTCCTCGTAAGTAGGCGTTCTGTCGAATGCCATCTTCATCACTCTATTATATATAGCCTGACGGCTGGGCGCATTAAACGGAGAATCATTCTGATTCATCATGCTTCCCTCAGACGGGCGGTATGCACCCTTGAAGAATGTGTAACCTCCCTCGAAGATGCCTATCTTCTCATTGGCAAACTCATTGTCGTATATAAACTTCGTCCACAGCACTTTTGTTGAGTCTCTCTCAGAATCGACATTCAGATACCAGCCGAAGTTTTCATGAAACTCCTTAAGCCGCTTTATGTCTTCATCGGTAGCAGAGCCCTCGGTAGATCTCACATACTCATCGGCAAGTTTGGCAAATCCATGTCCTACAGCCTCATGCACCAGCACCGAGCGGAACATCTCGCTCTTAAGGCTATCGATAACAGGACACAGAGCGATAGCGTAGCTGTAATCCTGTCGCTTAGTATTGGCAAACATATAGGTCACACCCTTGTTGATATTCATATTCATAATTACGACAGCCAGTGCATGGATAGAATCAATACCTTCAACCTTCTTCAAGTATTTCATCACCTGAGCCTTGTCCACGTCTATGCCCGACGTCTGATGATCGGGGACAGTTCCGAATACTGTAGACGACACGCCTTCAAAACGGTTACGGTCAGAGACAGCCGTCACCTGATATACATTGAAATACTTTCTAAGTGACCTCATCGGCTCCTCGCTGAACAAGTGGTCCATTGCCTGATTCATTGTACGTGAATAGCTGCCGTCAGCAATCTCCTCATCAACGAATCCGTCACCCATCAGCACAATAGGTATTCCCTTACCCTGTGAAGCGACATTAAGCTGAGCAACCCTGCCGTCCTGAGAATAGTCAGTAGAGTGATAGCCGTCATCAGAGCCTTCCTGATATATAAAGAGCGTATCAAGAGGCAGGGGATTTCCAGAGTTGTCTTTCATCGTTAGGAAGAAAGCGCCTGTGCGTGGGTCTTTAGAGTTGTTGGGCTGCACACGCAGGTTCTTAAACGAGTATTTATATTCCTGACGGGTCCGGTCATTATTATTGGAGCTGAGAATCCATTCACCTATATCGTTAGTGGCATATACATACAGGTTGTCCTGGTCGAGGTTCGAGACAAAGCTCTCATTCAATGTACCACCGTCTGATGTAAAATTAAGTTCATCGTGTTCGAAGATTGCATATTCCCCACGCTGTTTTATCGTCACGGTCTTCGCTGAGCCGCCCGATTCTATCGTAAGCTGCGCGGTACGGGTATTCTTTGTACGGTTAGTAGCTGTAGTGGCCACTGTTATCACCTGGTTTCCCGCCTCACCGCTCTTTGGCGAGAAGGTTATCCAATTTGCACTGCAACTGGCCTTCCAGCTGCTCTCGGCCTTAAACTTTATCTCGCTGCTCTGATTCACCACAGGATAGAGTTCCGTAGTACCGCTAAAGCTATTATCCCACGTAATCCCAGCCGAAGATGTCCCATCCTCAGAACATCCCGCCATCACCAGGCTGGTAACCACCATGACCATGAGCCAAAACCTATTCAATATCTTCATCAGCTGCAAAGGTACGAATAAGTAATCAATCCTCCAAACAATTAACTAAAAATTAACTCCCAGCGTGGCGAACCGCCATCGAGCAATGGGTCATCGGAACTTACTGTCGATTTTGAGATTAAACCATACTTTAACTCTGCGAACGCTATTTCCGTCCGACGCTGCAAAATTACTTTGTTTAATCTCTCCAGACAAGGGGATAACCCTAAACCTCAGCGGGGAAATCCCTAAATTCTAGTTAAAAATTTGGTAAGAACTTGAAAAAGGTATTGCAGAAGGATGGGCATTATAGTTATTAAAACACAGCAGCTCTGGAAACTACTTTCTTCAGCGAAGATACAGGAAAACCGATCTTAAGCAAGAAAGACTCAAAACGACCACGCTCCTTATATGGGATTGTCACTTCATAAGTCATCAACTCAGCAGCATCCTCTGTTGGGACTGGTTCAAACTCATAATATGATTCTTTTGCCGGAAGATATTCTTCTGGAAGGTCTGCAGGCTGAACAAGCTTAACATTATGGTAATTAATATCGTTATCAACATCTACGCAATAAAGATAACCATCATTCGGGCTCTCTATCAACTCACGTAAAGTCATATCCTTAACCATGTATTTCTGCAGGTTAGAGAGACTGACCCGCAGAACCAACCATCGATTATCTTCATCATCCCTGTCTACCCAATAGAAAAGATAATCATCTCCTTTACTGCTAACAAAATGAGAGAGTAACGGACCTTCAAAATATATCATATCAGCAATCTTCTTGAACTTGCTGAAATCAAACTGAATATCAAATCCCTTTATCGTTTTCATCGTTAAGTAAATTTTTCGTTATCTCAAAAGATTTGTTCAAATCGCATCCTTCGTATTCATAAAAGTCGAAATGGCCATTATCGGCAGATTCCGTTTTCATACCATCCTCATTAGTCAAAACTCCCTCAGAGATTGAATCTCCAATAGTAGCCGAAATATTTTTAAACGCTTTCCGCAAGTTGGAATAAAAAGACTCGGCTTTCGTTGTGTCAGTAAAACATGACAACGAAAGCAAAGAAGTAGTAGCCTTTCCTTTGGCTACATCTTGCAACATTCGTTTAGGGTTAGTCATATATTGAGGAACGTGGCTCTGACGTGAAGTGTCAGAGTAGACAAAACGACATGCCTTCATATTGTTTGGAGCATACAACTCGGGAAGTTGACAGCCCAAAGCAATCAATTCGTCTATCTGCTTTTGATATTTGTATTTTTTACTTTCCATTTCAAAATTTGGTGCAAATATACAAAGTTTCTGTGAAACGACTATTGTTCCACGGTGCAAAGATACGGATTTATTTCCATACTACAAACAATTTATCGCATTTTATATAAACGAAGTTTGAAGTTTGAAGTTTTTGACAGATAAAAAAGACGGCTGGTCCACAATGAACCAGCCGTCTTGGAAAGAGTTTTTTTATTTTTTTAGAGAGAGTTCGAAAGGACCTATTTTACTAATCCATTATAGTCAATTTCTCTCTGAGGAATTATTATTGTCCAGTCGTTTGCATCAGATGGGGTAAATGTCTTTGCAAAAGTAGTATTCCAACTACCACCTTCCGCTACACTCTTACGAACCATTGTCTCTCCCCACCTTTTATGGTCAAACCAATCATAACCTTCTCCCCAAAGATCAAAGCGACGATAGAGTTTTACCTCTTCCAACAATTCTGCACCAGTCTTAGTTGACTTCTGTAACTGCGGATCATAGCCCTTGTTAGCGTCATAGATGAGTTGCTGGGCTTCAGATTCCTTGTTCAAGTGGCAGTCTGCCTCAGCTTGTATGTAATACATTTCTGCAGCACGGAATATAGTAAATGAACCTACACCTGGTGTATTTTCGCAGAGGAACTTAAACTGCATATATGGGAAGATGGTAGAAGTAGAGTAAAGACGATCTGCATAATCTGCCTTACCACGCTTATAAAGAGAACTCTTGCTGTTAGATGCAGGCTCTACACCATTCTTGTCAAGTGCATTACCCGCAACCCACTCCTCAGCAGTAGGAACGAGATACAAATCACGGCGCTGATCACTTTCTGGAATCTGGTCTATTAGTTCCTTGCTTATTGCAAAAGGATAGCTTCGGCAAACACCAGCATTTGAATTGGAAGCCATATATGCCAAGAAGCTATAGTAATACAATGTTTGGTCAGACGCATCATATACACCCCAAATCCATTCACTGTTAGGCGTATAGAATCCGTCGTGATACTGGCTATTACTCATGATAGAGTAACCTTCACGTGCCTTTTGAGCATAAGTAGCAGCATTCTGCCAGTCCTCACGGGTAAGTGCAGCTCGCGCATATACAGCATAAGCTACATTCAGATTTGGTTTGTAGAATTCATCAGCCTTGCGGTCGCGACCACTCTTCTGGAACAAAGCAATTGCATCGTCCAGATCCTGATATATTTGAGCATAGGTCTCTGCCTGAGTTGACAGAGGACAATCGCCTGTTGACTCGTCAAGACGAAGAACGATACCCTCCGTATTACCTGCTTTATCCTTCCAACGTAGAGTATAAAGCTCCGCCAAGCGGAAGAATGCATAGGCACGGAATGTCAGAGCCTGCGCTTTCAAGAAGGCCTTGTCGCTGTCTGAGCCTTTGGAGTTGTCAACATTGCATATTACTCCGTTTGCATTACTTATAAGCTTGTAGTAATAGAACCATGGATATGTGGTATAAGTACTGGTACGCGTCAAATGAAAGGTCCCATTGATAACACTCGACCAACCAGTAAGATTACTTTTCTGTGAATCACCACCGGGATAATTTCCAAACCAGTTCTTGATAGTTCCCTCACCATTACATCCTTGAGTACTCAGATACTGTTGAGACATTGCACGGCAGATACCCATTATGGACAACTCAACATTGTCAGTACTCTCAACAATCGTAGAAGTTGCTGTCGAGGCTTCTGGTGCAGTGTCCAGATAATCCTTTGCACAAGATGTAAATCCAATAGCAACGACACCTAATAAATAAATATATTTCTTCATAATTTCTAGTCTTAACTTAATAATTACAAAACTACTTCTTTAGAACTTGACGTTCAGACCGACAGAGAACACACGTGGTGTAACCAGATAGTTGTATTGAGTTCCATCGAAGCTCTGCTGTGGATTCATACCTTTCAAAGATGTCTTTGTGAAAAGGTTCTCACATGCCACTGTCAGCATTACATCCTCGAGATCTATTTTTCTGACAAGTGTCTTAGGCAGCTGATAGCTCAAGTTGATATTCTTCAAAATAAGATAGCTTGCGCTCTGGAGGAACCTCTGCGATGTAGCATTCAGACTTGCAGACAATTTCTCACCGATTGCAGGATCTCCGTTAAAAATAGGAGTGCCACTGGGATCAACTGTTGCCTTTTCTGTCGCCTGATTCCAAGTCCAGCTATTAAGCACATCAACATGATATGCAGAAGGAGCTGTTGATCCAGCAGACATCAAGTCCTGATAATTATAGTCCATCACTTTTCCGCCAAGCTGATATGTGAACAAGGTAGAAAGTGTAAGTCCCTTCCATCCAACATTCAGGCTAAAGCTTCCATAAGCATCAGGAAGAGCAGAGCCATGGAATTCTCTCTTGGCATATGTTGTATTATATGAATAAGGTACACCGTCTATCACAGTCACACAGGCAAGATTGGCATCTTTGATTTCCGTATTTGCATCTCCGTCGGCATCCGTTTTGCTACCATAGGTATTACCGTCCATTGTGAAGAAATAGTTCTCATCGTTAAATTTGTAAAGTGACAATCCGTTGGCTGTATTGATACCTTCCCATGTATAGATAAAGAAAGAGTAGCGATCCTTGCCCTCCATAATCTTCTTGGTTCCGCTAATAATGCCATCCTTGTTCTGGTCGGGCAGTTTAACAACCTCGTTCTTGAGAAAAGTTATATTTGCACCCACATTAATGCGCCAGTCACGGTTCTTGAATACATCCACATCGGCAGAGATTTCAACACCTTTATTGGAGATAACACCAATATTTTTTGTCACTGTAGACACAGCTGAGGAAGTTGAAGTGGCACCGGCAGATAGCGGATTGTATACGTCAAAGAGAAGGTCTTTGTTGCGCTTGTCAAAATACTCGATAGTGAAGTTCAGACGGTTAAACAGACGTCCGTCGATACCAATACCCCAAGACTGTCCCGTCTCCCATTTCAAATCATAGTTTGGTAAGTTGCCAATCCAATATGCACCCTGATTGGCATTCTGAGTAGAGCTGTAAAGAGCCATATAACCATAATATCCGGCACCGGCATCATTACCCACTTCACCATAGTCGGCACGTAGTTTCAGGTAGTTTACCCAATTAATTTCTTTCATGAATCGCTCATTGGAAACAACCCAGTTTGCACCAGCCGACCAGAAATTACCCCAACGGGCATCCTTGGCAAATCTTGAAGAACCGTCACGACGGAAGCTAACCTCCACGTTATAGAGGTTATCATAGCCATATCGAACTCGTCCGAGATAAGACTCTGTACGATAATTATCGTTATAGTCATAGAAACTGGTGATTTCCGTAAAGTTTCTCAGGAAAGCATTTCCGGAAAACACCTCATTTGCCTTTCGACCATACATATAGTTGCGAGTCCAAGAGTAGTTCTCGTGTCCGATCAATGCGTCAACAGAATGTACACCGAATTCCTTGCTCCAGTGCAGCTGCTGCTGGAATGTATAACTCTTATAGCGATAGTCATCTCTTCCTGCACGTCCGTGATTACCCTTACTGTCACCGATAATGGCATTTCCATAGTCGAACTCATTGCTGTTGCGAACATTCAGGTTACCTTTCAAGGTGAATGTAAAGTTATATGGAAGATAGAAGTCTGCATACGCGATACCGTTTATTGTATTTCGAACGGTCTTGTCACTGTTGAGCTCATTCTCCCACATCACGTGTCGGTCCTTGTGCTGATTACGGGTAAGTATTTCGTTGCCATCGGCATCAATGAAATTACCACCGTCATACTGTTTGTTGCCTTCTGCATCTAGTAAATAGTTTCCTGTAGAAGGATCATGCAAATGAACGGGATATACAGGAGCTATACCTCTGGCATACATGAATACATTTGTATAACTGTCATCACTATCACCATTGGTATTTTCATAGTTCTGATGAGTTGCGTTCAGATTCAAGCCCATCTTAATCCACTTCTTAGGCTGTACATTTACAGCTACTCGACCAGAGAAACGATTGAAACCAGAATCTTTCAGATAACCTTGCTCATCAAGATAGCCAAAAGAGAACATGTAGTCAACCTTCTCATTAGCACCATTGACATTTACGTTGTATTCCTGCCTGTGACCGCTACGAACAGCCTGATCATACCAATCAAGATCTTCACCGTAAGTACCCTTTATCTGTGCATCACTTACCAACTTGCCGTCAGATGTAAACAATGCATCATCAGCCTTATTAAAGATATTTGTGTACAATCTGGTAGGAATCATATTGTCTGACGCATAGACTGCTGCTTTTTCAGGTGTATATCCATTAGAAATGCGCTGGTTATACAAGTTCTTCCACTCCATTTCCATCCATTCTCTCGCGCCCAAACGGTCATACTCGGGAATACCACGACTGTAAGTACCCTGCTTCATATCAAGTGTGATATTCAGCTTGCCCTGCTTTCCCTTCTTGGTGGTGATAAGGATAACACCATTAGAAGCACGGTTTCCATAAAGAGCAGCAGAAGCAGCATCCTTCAATACTGACATTGACTCGATATCTGCTGGATTCAGGTCGCTGACATTGCCGTCGAAAGGAACACCGTCAATAATATAGAGAGGCGAACTGCTTCCATTCACAGTACCAATACCACGTATTCGGATACTTGGGTCGCTACCAGGAGAACCGTATGTACTATTTACCTGAACTCCACTAACCGTTCCCTCAAGAGCCGAAGCCACAGAAGAAGTTGGACGAAGTTCGATGGCTTCACTCTTTACTTCCTGAATAGAACCTGTCAGCGAGGTCTTCTTCTGAGTACCATAAGCTACTACCACCACCTCGTCGATGTTATTGGCATCATTGCGGAGCTGGATACGTAGAGGCTTGTCAGTCACTGCCACCTGGAGTGGCTCCATACCCACATAAGTAATCTTCAACATGTTCTTGCCTGCAGGAACCTGCAAGGTAAACCGTCCATTCACATCAGTGATTGTACCAATGTTTGAGGCGCCAACAACCTGAATGCTGGCACCGATAATCGGCTCATTGTCCTCATAAGTAACAACGGTACCTCTCACCGTAGTCTGAGCAATTACTCCCCCCACCAGAAGGAATAAGCTCATAAGAATCATACTGAGTCTTTTCATCTTTAATTTAGTTACGTTAAAATAAATTAGTTAATTTTGTCCCTTAATCGTTTTGTAACAATACTTATTGGGTGCAAATATAATTAAAAAAATGCAAAAAACAAAATGTTTGCAGAGAAAAAATGCAAAAAAAGTGCAAATTAAAACAAATGATTACAATAAAGAATAGAAATTCACATAGTGATATTGCCGTCATTGTAACATGCATCTCGTAGTAGAACGTACCTTCGTAAGTACGTCGCGTCTGCCACTCGTCCTCATGACGGATAAAAATAGATCCCAGATATACCTATTTTTTGGAAAATATTTGGTTGTTTCCTCACAGTCATGAACTTGTTGCTAGGCGAAGGTATTATAGAGTTAATCTGATAAAAAGGAGAGGTCTCAGCACCTCTCCTTTTGATTTCACAAGGCTATTTCACAATCTTTTTGCCACCTATTATATATATACCTTTCGGAAGTTTCGTATCATCTGTGCCAAGATTTCGACCTTGAATGTCATAAATATAAGGATTAATAGCATCATGTGATTTTATTACAACAGAAGATATTCCTGTTGTTGATGATGCCCATTTATCATCTTTACTTTCAGTCCATGTTACATCGTCACCATTCTTTACTATTGTATAA
>ODAI011548867.1_pt1 | contig 12376 bp, 7 predicted proteins | sample 1539321 | NCBI WGS metagenome assembly ODAI01 (sample SAMN02144231, study PRJEB22623) | gut metagenome | biome: sheep rumen | host: Ovis aries | place: New Zealand
AATTAAAAAAGCTTCATAGTTTATACACTATGAAGCTAATGATTTAAATAAATGTGAATTCTTTTTCTGATTCAAGTTGGTGGATGAAGAATCCAAATGTTCCCTCGAATATTGCCTTGATGTAAACTTTTTTAGCATTAGTATGTGCTTTTTTTAGTATTATGTTTCCAATGCCTCCAAAGTTTGGAAAGAGAAATTTTCCTGATGATACAATGTGATCTTTTTTATCAAATTCAATGAAGATGATAGAACATAAATTTGTATTCTGCAGATCAAGCAAGTCATCTATTCCAATATAGAACATTTCTGGTTTCATATCCTTTTTACTAGTGAGAGTGCAGATTCCTGTTGATATTAAGTTGTCAGTTACCGGCTTCATTAGTTGAAAGTTCTTGATTGGATTGAAGGGAATTCCCATATCATCATACATCATGCAAAGAAATGATGGTCCAATAGATACTGAGATAGTGTAGTATTGCTCAGAAAGAATCTCTGTATAGGCTTCAACACTGTCAGTTACTATTTGAATCTGTTTTTCTTTTCCTAGGGGTGCTAGAGCAGGGAGTTTAGGAGTCCCCTCTACTTTTACGACATCATAACCAAGAACTGCTACAGCTGTTTGAATTAGAGCATATCCGGTTTCAGAAGTGTAGTCAAAAGTTTCAGGTAATCCTGTTAAGATAGAGAGTTTTTTTTCTGGGGTGATTGTTGCCCATTCTTTTTGTTTACAAGCTACTAATAATGTAGTTGTAATGATTAGGTAAATTGGAAGATAAATGATTTTTTTCATACGGTTTTGTTTTTTTTTGTTGATTATTGTATTTGTTTATTAGTGTTGTTGATACTTATTTTATTTTTTGATTTCAAGCTTTTTTATATGAAAATTTGTTAGTGTGCTTTTTGCAATTTTACCTTTTCTTATGTATAATTTAATTATCTTTTAGCCTTGTCCTTTATTTATGAAAAAATTCTTGTTCAGTTTTATATCATTTCTATTGTCCTTTGGAAGCTGTTTTGCTGAAGATTTATGATATACAGTAAAAGATGGTTTTATTGATTATTTTATTAAAGATAATTGAGTAATTCAAGTAGTTGAAAATTATACTATTGATTATAAAGAGAGTAGTCACTGATTTTTTAGAGATATCCCATATCTTTATAATTATGATACTTATAGATTATTAAAAACTCCAATAGGAAATGTTTTTGTAGATTGAGCTGAATTTAAAAAGACTGAGGAAGGAAATTTTGTTTCATTGCAGATAGGTTCAAAAGATATATGGGTTAATTGAGAAACTAATTATACAATTTGATATACCTTGGAATGAGCAATCAGAGAGTTCTCATGATGGCAAGAATTTTATTGGAATATTGTTGGAACTGATTGGGATACATCTTTTGAAAATGTTGATTTTAGAATCCATTTACCTGAAGGAAAAGTGGTTGAAGATTATTATGCTCTTATGTGAGTTAGAGGTGCTAATATCGATGTTCCATTAGAATTATCATGAGGTGTTATTTATAATACTTCATCTCTAGCATTAAAAGCAAAAGAATGAATAACAGTATCTTTGAGATTCAAAGCAAATTCTTTTCCGGTAAAAGAAAAATTGGTTATTAAATCTTTGTGGAGACATTTTATTAATTATTTTGATACTGAACAAAAACAAGAAGTTCTCATTTATTCAATTTATTTCTTATGTCTTTTGATATTATTGTGGGTTTTATCTGTGATTCATAGATATTTATGAAAAGAGGAAGATTTCTATTTTAAACATAAGAATAACGAACGAGTTGGAGTAAAAGATGTTATTTATTATGATCCACCAAAAGGTTATATGCCTTGGGATTGTGCTGTCATGAGAGAGTTAAAATCAACAACAGTAATATTTTCTGCTATGCTTTATCATTGGATAGGTCAATGATTGATTGATGTTCAAATGAGTGGTAAAAGAGTTTGCTTCAAGAAAAAAGAGGATATAGATATTAATTCATATCAATTTCAAGTTTATGAAAAAGACTGAAAAAGTCCTGAAAAAGAATATTGGAATTTCTGTTTTTGAGGTAATAAAACTACTTATTATCCAACAGATAGTTTGTATCCAATAGATGCTGAAAAAGTGAAGAAAATAGCAGATACTGTTTATTATCATATCATGAAAAAATTTTGTCCTTCTGTTCCTAAATTTTTATTGTATAAAAATTGAATTCAAGGTCAGAATTTATGAGCTTATACTTTAAAATATACGGTTTTTGTTTGTATTGCATTGTTTATAAGTTTCCAGTTGTGGGATTATTGATTTGATGAGATTGCGCTTGTCCCTTGTTGAATTGTTTTTGTTTATATTTTGTTAAGTATGTTTTTTCGTGCATTAAGGATTATGTTAATCTCAAAAACTTTAACTGAAGAAGCTAAAGAAATTATTTCACATGTTATGTGATTTAGAAAGTATCTTTTAAGTGTAGAAGATGATAAATTAAATACACTTATTGCCAAAGATTATACTTATTTTGAAAAATATCTTCCGTATGCTATTGCTTTATGAGTTTGAGATGAGTGGGTTCAAAAGAATATTAAATTTAGTCAGTATTCTGATATTAGTAATAGTGAAAGTAGACGTTCAAATGGAAATTATTTTTTAGATAGTTCTAATAATCGTAGAATTCTGATTAGTAATCCTGAATATGTTAGTGCGTTAAAGTTATGAATGCAAAAATCTAAGTTAGTGTGAACTATTGAAAGAGCCGTCCATTATGAAACTCGTGTATATAATACTGATTCATGATGGTGAAGAAGTTCTAATTCTTCTTCAAGTAGTTCGTCATCATCTTCTTCTTGGTGGAGTTCTTCTTCATCAAGTTCTAGCTCTAGTTCTTCATGATTTAGTTGGTGATGAGGTAGTAGTTGAGGATGATGGTCTCGTTCTTGATCAAGTGGTTGATGAGGTTGATGATGAGGTGGTAGAAGATGGTAATTTATTTATGTAATTATTATTCATGGAAAAATTTGAACATTATGATTTTAAAATAGATAATATTTCTCAGATTTTGTGATCTAAATTTCATGATGAATGGAGAAAATCTATGGCTCAGGAGGATTGAACCTATGCTTCAAGAATTGAAAAAGTGCTTGATGAGAATTGGATACAACAGCATAATTGAAAAACAGAAGTTGATATTGTTAATACAGAGTTTGAAGATTTACCTTCTAATCGAAAATATGAAAATTTAGAGGCTGCAAAAGTAGCAATAAGTCTAGTTTCTGAAAAAGTGTTAAATTGAGAAGAAATTAATTCAGAATCTTTAGAAGAAATGGCTGAAATTGTTCATAATAAGTGGCTTGAAAGAAATTGAATGGAGTGATCTTTTGATTTTCAAAGGGTAAGCTATAATCAACTATCTGAAGAAGAAAAAGCTAAGGATAGAAATCAATTATTACAAGCAATAGAAATAGTAAAAGAATATTTAAATAGTGAAAAATAAATTAGTGTGTTTTATAAAACTTATGAGAGGAGTAATTAACTCCTTTTTTTTGTAGTGAATTTTATTTATGTATTATATTTTTTTGATAAAACATAAATTTATTAAATATGTCAATTTTAATTCAAAAAATGAGTTGTCTTTTTGCTTGAAAAATATGCCTGAAAATATAAAGTATCTTCTGAACCAAATTTTTATTATTAAATAAAATTTTAATATGAAACTTGATGGTAAAAGCGTACAAGCTGCTATGATGCATCTTGTTGAAGAATATAGATTAGATCCATACCAAGTTATGGATATTATGAGAACTGGTATTAAATCATGATTTAAAAAAGATTATCCTGAATATAGAAAGGCTGATGTACTTGTTAATGTTGAGGATGATTGAGCAATTAGTGTTTATAAAGCATTAACTGTAGTTGATGAGATTGAAGATGAAGATACACAAGTATTATTAGCTGATGCTAAAAAAGAAAGAAAAGATATCGAAGTTTGAGAACAAATTTTGATTAATATTACTCCAAAGAATATGGAGTTATCAAGAATCGCTGCTCAAGCTGCTGCTCAAACTATTAAACAAGGTATTAAGAATATTGAAAGAGAAAGATTCTATGATAAATTCCAAGATAAAGAAGGACAACTTCTTAAAGCTAAAGTTATTAAGGTTCATACTGATAGTGTTATTCTTGATATTGAAGGAACAACAGTTGTATTGGCTCCAGAAAGTCAAATCCCAAATAGACCATATGAAGTATGAGAAGAAGTATTTGTATTCTTAAAGAAAATTAGTAAGGAAGCTTGAAGTATTGTTCTTGATATTACACAAACTTCACCTGAATATGTATCAGCTATCTTAGAAAAGTTAGTTCCTGAATACGAAGAAGGTGTTGTTAGTATTGATAAGATTGCTAGAATTGCTGGAAAGAAAACTAAGATTATTGTTTCAAGCTCTGATGAATCTGTAGATCCTGTAGGAGTATTTGTTGGACATAAATGAGATAGAATTAATACTGTATTATCATTATTGGATTGAGAAAAAGTTGATTTTGTTGAGAATACAGATGATCCAAAAGAACTTATTACAAGATTATTAAAACCTGCTCAAGTTGAGAGTATTGAGATTAAGGATTGAAATAAAGCTGTTGTTAGAGTAGAGGAATCTCAAAAACCATTAGCTATTGGGAAATGAGCAAGTAATATTAAGTTAGCTACTCAGCTAAGTTGATATTCAATTGAAGTTATCTAATTAAATATATTTGTTTCCCCGCTATTTTCAGCGGGGATTTTCTTGCCTAAAATTTAAGTAGTTAAAATTGTAGATAATATGATTAATGTGCATTCTATTGAAACTTTTTGAACTCAAGATGGACCTTGAATAAGGTTAGTTGTTTTTCTTCAAGGTTGTATGTTTAGATGTAAATATTGTCATAATCCTGATACTATTGCATTAGAAAATGGAGCTGCAATGAAGTGGTGAGAAGATGATATTCTTACTCGTCTACATAGTGAAGAAACGTATTTTTGAGAAAACTGATGAGTAACTTTTTCATGATGAGAACCTTTGTATCAAGCTCCATGACTTCTTCCTATTGTTAAAAAAATAAAGGAAGCAGGATTCCATGTTTGTATTGATACTAATTGATTTGTACAGTCTGAAGAAGCAAGAGAAATATTAAAATTAGCTGATTTGATATTGCCTGATATTAAGCATATAGATGCTGAAAAATGTAAGGAGTTAGTTTGAGTTTCTAATGAAAATACGTTAAAGACATTAGATTATTTAGATGAAATTAAGAAGCCTTATTGGTTAAGACAAGTAATTGTTCCATGATATACTGATGATGAAGATGATATAAGAAAGTTATGAGAATATATTAAAACGAGAACATCAATGGAGAGATTAGAATTATTGCCTTATCATAATATGTGAGTTTCTAAGTGGGAGAAATTAAAATGGGATTATCCTTTGAAAGGTGTACCTGCAGCAACTAAAGATGATTTAAATAGAGTTAAGGCGATTTTAGATGAGTATTCAGATAAGGTGTTTTTAAGATAATAGTTGGTTTATTCAGTACTTTATTAGTGGTAAATTCTCAACAATAATTTTTATTGTTTATTTAATAAAAACTCTTATAAGTATTTTATTTATTCATTTAAATAAATTATGAAATACTTTATTTGAATTCTATTACTTATTTTTTGATTTGTAGTATGAGCTTTTTTGTCATTTATTTTTACCCAAGAATGGGATGATGGCAAAATAAGTATCGATTGAACATACCAACCAGTTTGTCCTCAACCTTATAGGCATGTATGTGATTACCATTCGTTTAAATGTTATTGTTCTTCTTATCAATTAGATAAAGCATGATGTAATGAATGAGATGTAGAAATTTGTACAAATGAAAAATGATTGTGTTCTAAGGGGGAAATAAACTGTCATTGATGTAAATGTATGAATGAAACTGATGCTAGATTGAAATATAATCTTCAAAATGTTAAAATTAAGTGATTACCTGTTATAGCTGAATAAGTTAATAATTATTTTTCTTGGACTTTATTCTCTCTTTATTTATTTCCTATCATTCAGGTTGTTCTCATTCATTAGGTGTTCCTCCTCATGGAAGTTCATCAAGATCTGTACTTACTCCTAATCTTGTAGACATTTCAGCATCAACGAATTCTCTTGCTCTTCAGTATTTCTTTGCAGAGTATTCCATTAGAATTGGAGCAATTTTCTTATTGATATAATCTTTTGTATAGATTGAGTTCATACTAAATACTTTTGTAGTTGCATTATCAATATTGAGTTTAATATATGATTTATAGTTTGCAATACCTACAATATCTTGAGGTCCAAGTAGAGGAGCGTATTCTTTTTCCATAAATTCGGCATCTGGCGCACCGATTTTGAATGACATCATTGTACCAACGTTACCGAATACGGCTGCTTTTACATCGGCTTTACCTCCACCATCTCAACCTTTTGTTTCCAGCTGGGCGATATATTGGTGGGCCATTATAAGTGCTAATCTATACTTTCTGGCTTCTGATAAGATATCGGCGAAAGTACCTGATACAAAGTTCTGGAACTCATCCACATATAGGAAGAAGTCCTTTCTATCTTTAGCTTCCATTTTAGCTCTTCCCATTGCTGAGTTATAGATCTTTGATACTAGAATCATACCTAGAAGCTGTGCATTAATTTCTCAGATTTTACCTTTTGAAAGATTTACAAGAAGAATCTTTTGGTTGTTCATTACATCATCGAAATTGAATGCAGATTTGGTTTGTCCAATAATATTTCTAATAAGTCTGTTAGTGTTAAATGATACGAATTTAGAAGAGAAGTATGGAATAATTTCAGCTTTTTCTCTATCTCCCATTGAGTTATATGTTCTTTCCCACCAGTTTCTTACAACGGCGTTTGTAACTTTAGCAACTTTTAATTCTCTATAAGCATCATCTGTAAAGAGTCTTACGACATCTAGAAGAGTTGGTCTATCATCAAAGTCTTCAAGAATAGTTAGAGAACCGTATTTAAAGTATTCTTGAATTCTTGGTCCGAAGATTTCTGGTCAGAACATTTTCAAGAAGATTTCTGTTGCATCGTTAACTGTTCTATCTGCTTCATCAAGTGAATTGATTTCATAAAGATTAAGTCCCATAGGTCTATCTTCATTACCAGCATCAAAGTAGATGACATCTTTTGCTCTTTCTTTTGGTACGTAATCTAGTACATCTTCTGCAAGGTCACCATGCGGATCAATAAGACAAATACCATCTCAGTTCCATAGGTCTTGTCTTGCCATTGTTTGAAGGAATACTGATTTTCAGGTACCTGATTTTCATATCATATAATGGTGTCTTGTTCTATCTTCTCTTTTGATATATACAGGTGATAGATTGTTTCTGTAGATGTTTGTTCATAAAAGAACAGCGTTTTTATAAAGTTTATATCCATAAACTGTTTTTCAAGGAACCATTTCTTTAACCATTTTCATTTCTGGTTCGCTGATGATTTCATTTCAGTCAATTGTTTTCTTTCAGTCAGCTTCTTTAACTTCACTATTAGAATGTTTTTTAAGATATTTATCGAGTGGTGTAAGTATTTCTTTACCTTCATCATTAATTTCTTTCACGGTATCTTTTGCAGCTTGTGTAATAATTTGTTTTCAATCAATTGTTTCTTTTCCATTAGCTTCTTCAACTTTACTGTTTGGATTAGCTTTTAAGTAATCTTCAAGTGGAGTTAGCTTTTCTTCTTCTAGAACTCTACTAGAAACAGCCCAGTGATTTTTATAATCTTTAAGGATTTCAGAAAGATCTCAGTTCTTGAATTTTTCTGCAAGTTGTCATGTCATAATTCTACCATTCCATTCATCATCGCTGAATTGTGGTAGGTTTGAAGGAGCTGGTAATACTTTATATATCATCCATTCAATAATAGGAGAACGGTTATAGATTCAGTCTGCAAAGTGGAAAAGTGATGTTAGTTCATTTGTAGAAAAATATGAATAATTATAGAAGAATCATGTTAGATAATATTTTGCAGCAATTTTCCAAAGTTTTTTATAGATAAATCCAAAGAGGTCGTGCTTTGTATTATCGTCTGTTAATCCGTTTGAATATTCGTCATTATATACATTATAAGCAGATTCCATTGCTTTTAAGTTCTTTTCTGCTTGTCATGGTTCATTTGATGAACTTATTATGATTAATCATGATCTGTATGTAGGGTTACCGGCTTCTTCTCAGATGGTATTCATGGCTTCTTCTTTTGTTCTTACCATTCTTACCATTGATACGTTTTCTTCTTCTTTTTTGTTTGAGATTAGTTTTTCACTTGGTCAGAATACTAAGAATTTGAAGATTTTTATTGGATTAAAAAGATTTGACCAATGCCACCAATTTGTTTTGTATAAGTCTAGTCATTTATAAAGTCTTTCTGCTGCTTTTTGTCTTTTTGCATTAAATCCTTCTGATTCTGGTTTAATAGTAAGAATAGAGGTTACAGTATCGTATACAGAGACTTTACTCATGGTATCGATAACGTTGTTGATTGGATCATCAGGCATTTGTTTAAATGTCTTGATAGTATATACTGGATCTCTTTTGGGTTCAAGTGTAAGTATATCATAAAATTTCTTTTGAAATGGTTTTGGTTTTGCTACTTGTTCAAGAGAACAGGTAGGGTATTGTGCTGAAATCGAACTTTCTACAATACTTTGATATTCAGGATATGTTCAAACGATGAAACTTAATTCTCATTCTTCATATTGGTAGATTAGCACAATCTTTTGTTTACCAAAGAATTTATGCATCAATGAATCCCAAGTACTAATTTCTGATATTTTATGTAACCCATTATAAAGCTGAGTCATTCTTCAAATTTTCTCTTTCATGTCTTTTGCGACTTCTTTTTCTTGTTCACGGTCAGTTTTACCATCTCATTTTGGTAGTAAAACTTTAATGAAAACCATTCTGTTAGTATTTAAGAAAGAATATACATATCTAAAAGTTTGTTTAATTAGAAAGCAAATTCGATATATAGCGAATAAACCGATGAAGGTATAAAGTGCATATGATCATACCATTTCAGGGGTTATAGTTATTTCATCATTAACTGGAGCTGCAACAGAAGTTCAAGTTGTTTGTGCACTTGCATGTTCTTCTGTTCCTGTTGTTGCTTGCGTGTTTTTATTGCTTTTATTGTTTTCGTATCTGATAGCAGGAGTATCTCAAACTTTTAATGCAGTTGTGTCGTATTGTTCTTCATATCTTTCTTCAACTCTTTCAAGAAATTTTTTTATTTGATTGTATCAACCAATTTCATTAAGACATTTTATTTTATCATCTCATCGAGCATCTGTAGCTAATTTTGAAAGGTTCTCTTTTTGTGCAAAATTTTTAATGTATGTGTTGATTAGTTTTTGTTCACATGGTCTAATGTTTCATAATGAAGTATCTGAATCTTTAGTACTTTCTCATTTTTCCATGTCTGATAAAACAAGTTTGATTTGTGAAATTCATCAAATTTGATTGATACATTCCATTTTATCATCACCCCAACTTTCTGTTGTTAATTTTGAGATGTTGTTTTTTTGGTTTGTATCTTTGAAATATTGAACTTTTAATTTACTTAAACATTCAGTTCTTTCCATGGATTTTCTTTATATAAAGTATACTTGAATAATTATACTTACAAAGGCAGAAAAATGCAAAAAATTGACTTGATTTTTTACTTCTTATGTCTAATAGTTTAGGTGTAATTATATCAAGAGAGAATGGAGAGACTAGGCTCGTTTGTACATTCCAGCAACCTGTTGAAAAATAAGGTGCTAATTCCTACCCATTAGGGGAAAGATATCGATAATAAGTAATTGAAGTCTTTTCTTTAAATGGGAAAGATTTTTTATTTATTATCGAATTAATAATGGGAGAAAAAAATCACTTTTTTACTTCTGAGTGTGTTACTCAAGGACATCCTGATAAAGTTTGTGATCAGATTTCTGATGCTATTTTAGATGAATGTTTTAGACAAGATCCTTATTCAAGAGTGGCTGTTGAATGCTTAATTACTGATAAAAAACTTGTTATTGCATGAGAGGTAACAACTAAAGCTCAATTTAGTTATGAAGACATAGCAAAAAAAGTTTTAAAAGAAATTGGTTATAGTAGTCAAGAATCAGGTTTTGATGTTGAAAATTCTGATATTGAAGTTTTAGTTCATACCCAGTCGCCTGATATTTCTCAAGGAGTTGAGGTTTGATGAGCTGGTGATCAATGAATTATGTTTTGATATGCAACTAATGAAAATGAAGATTATTTGCCTTTGAGTTTAGATTTTGCACGTAAACTTTCATTACAATTAACAAAAGTAAGAAAGGATTGAGAACTTAATTATCTTTGGCCTGATTGAAAGACTCAAGTAACCGTTGAATTAGATGAAAATTGAAATTTTTGTAGAATTGATGCTATTGTTATCTCAGCTCAACATAAAGAAGAAGTTACCTTAGAACAGATAAAGTCTGATTTAAAAGAATATGTGATTAATCCAGTCCTTTGATGAAAACTTGATGAAAATGTTAAGATTTTTATTAATCCTACTTGAAAATTTGTTATTTGAGGACCGGCATGAGATACTTGATTAACTTGAAGAAAAATTATTGTAGATAGTTATTGAGGAGCTTGAAGACATGGATGATGAGCATTTAGTTGAAAAGATCCAACAAAAGTTGATAGAAGTGCTGCGTATATGGCAAGATTTTTAGCTAAAAATATTGTTGCTAATTGATACTGTGATAAATGTGAAATTCAGCTTAGTTATGCTATTTGAGTAGCTCAACCTATTAGTATCTTTTTAGAAGATTTTTGAACTGCAAAGATAGAAAAAGAAAGAATTATTGAATATATTAAGGAACATTATGATTTAAGTCCTAATTGAATAATTACTTTTTTGGATTTAAGAAGACCTATTTATAGAAAAACTGCTGAAATTGGTCACTTTTGATTCAGTGATTATCCTTGGGAAAAGGTTGAGGAGTGGAGGATTGATTAAATGTGTGTTATTTATAGAGATTTAATTTATTATTTAAAAAACTAGTAATCAGTGACGATTACTAGTTTTATGTTTTTTATTTTATTAAATATCAAGGTCTTTAACTGTTTTAGCATTTGTAAGAATAAAGTGTCTTCTTGATTGAACATCTTCACCCATAAGAATTCTGAATAATCTATCAGCTTCTTCTGCATCAACGATTGTTATTTGTTTTAGAATTCTTGTTTCAGGATCCATTGTTGTTTCCCAAAGTTGTTCAGCGTTCATTTCTCCAAGACCCTTATATCTTTGAATTTCGATGTTATCATCTGGAGCAAATCCATACATATCTGGTGTATGATCTTCATTATAAACATATACATGTTTTGCACCTTTAGAGAATTTATAGATTGGAGGACATGCTGCATATACGTGTCATTCTTCAACAAGAGGTCTCATAAATCTAAAGAAGAATGTAAGTAACAATGTTCTAATATGCGCACCATCGACGTCGGCATCGGTCATTATTATGATTTTATCATATCTTAGTCATGATAGATCAAAACTTTCTTTTATTCAACATCCAATAGCAGTAATTAGAGCTTTAATTTCTGCATTAGCCATCATTCTTTGAAGAACTGCTTGTTCTGTATTAAGGATTTTACCTCTTAGTGGAAGAATAGCTTGGAATTTTGAATCTCTTCATGATTTAGCAGAACCTCACGCTGAATCTCCCTCGACTATATATAATTCAGTACCATGTTTTCATCTTCTTGAACAATCTGCAAGTTTACCAGGAAGAACTCATCCTGATAAAGCACTTTTTCTAAGTACTGTTTCTTTTGCAAATCTTGCAGCTAATCTTGCTCTTGCTGCTAAGTCTATTTTTGAGAAGATTTTATCAAACTCATCTGGATGATCTACAAAGTATTGTTTTAAGTAGTCATATGTTAATTTTTCTACAGCACCTCTTACATAAGAGTTTCCTAATCTTCATTTTGTCTGTCCTTCAAATTGTGGTTCAGGGATTTTTACAGTAATGATACCATATAATCCGTCTGTTACATCTGAAAGTTGGAATTCTCAGATTTTTTTATCGATTTTTTCTTTTTCTTTTCCTATTTCGTTAATAATTTTAAGTAATGCTGATTTGAATCATAGGATATGTGTACCTCAATCTCTTGTAGGAATATTGTTTACGAAAGATAAGGTATGATCATTATTTGAATTAATGAATTGGAATGATATTTCTGCTAGGCAATTATCTGTCTCAGCTATGAAATAATGTGGAGAAGATAATGCTTGTTGTTTTCAAACAAGATTCTTTAACCAAGTTTTAATTCCTCATTCATA
>ODAI011685882.1_pt1 | contig 12376 bp, 10 predicted proteins | sample 1539321 | NCBI WGS metagenome assembly ODAI01 (sample SAMN02144231, study PRJEB22623) | gut metagenome | biome: sheep rumen | host: Ovis aries | place: New Zealand
CGAAGCGATAGATACTCCAATTCATGAAATCATAGAGCATGTATTGGAGGAAACAAAGTATTTAACCTATACAAAATCACTTCCAAATGGAAGAATGGCTGCTGCCAATTTAAACAAGCTTATTGATGAGGCAGTTAGCTTTGAGAGTACCAGCTTCAAAGGTCTGTCCAGATTTGTAAGCTACATTGACGGACTTAAAACCTACGACGAGGATTTGGGACTGGCCAAAACGGTTTCAGAAAATGATGAGGCTGTTAGAATTATGACCATCCATAAAAGTAAGGGCTTGGAATTTCCAGTTGTATTTTTGGCTGGCTGTGGCAAGCCATTTAAATCTGATGGAGGTATGTTTGCATATGACGATAAGTTGGGGCTTGCATTAAATTATCGTAATCCCGATACTAGAATCTCTTACAAAACAGCTGCATATTCTGTTGCAAAATATAGATGCAATGCAGATGCAAGAGGAGAGTATCTTCGAATACTTTATGTAGCACTTACACGTGCTGTGGACAAGCTTATAATTACTGCTGCCATAAAGCCATCTAAGGATAAATCTGTAGTGGAGAAAATATCAGATTTATCTGGCGAATCAGGAATGCTAAGCACCTATACAAAGCTTCATGCATCTACCAGCATAGAGCTTATTATCAGGTCTTTAAATGCATCAGGCTACAACTACAAGCGTAGAATTATAGATTGTGAGGAGCTGTTTGTAGACGAGGTAGAACGCTCTGTTAAAAAGGAACAGGTGAAGGCAGCTATTAGTAATCTTATTGATTCTGTTGCAGGAGATGCTGACAACGAAATCGTAAATACGTTAGCATTTACCTATCACGGAATCAGCGAAAGTAAATATAAAAGCAAATACTCAGTTTCAGAAATAAAGCATCAGGCTATGGAGGATACATTCCAGTTTAATGCAGATGCTGCACCTGCATTTGTCTATGATGAAAAGGAAAGCTATATTCCTATGTTTATGAGAGAAGCTGAATCTGGTGATTCTGCTGACAGCAATATTCCAGCGGGAGCATTATATGGTACTGCCATGCATAGATTTTTGGAATGCTTTGATTTCGCAAAAGAGAATTTTCTAGAATCCTTTGACGAACAGTTAGCTTATATGAAGCAAATAAAGGCATTATCTGATGATGAATTTACAAGAATAAATGCTTTTAAGCTTAAGAAGTTTTTAAAGGATGACAGTGCAAAACGTATGTCAGCTGCCGCTATGGATGGCAAGCTTTACAAAGAAAAACCATTCGTATTTGGTAGCGATGCCAAAACACTTTTCAATGATGAGGATGCCACTGATGAAATGATTCTTGTTCAGGGTATTATCGACGTTTATTGGGAAGAGGAAGATGGAATAGTTCTTTTAGATTATAAGACTGATAGAGTAGACGCTGACAAGGATTTAGTGCTAAGATATGAAAGGCAATTAGAGCTATATAAAAATGCAATAGAGGCTTCCTATGGAGTAAAGGTAAAGGAAGTTCTTATCTATTCATTTGCTTTAGAAAGGAGTATACCATTATGTACGACAAGCTTACAGCAGAAACATTTTTAGAAAATCAGCTTCAGCTTTTCCCTGAAAAGGTAGCTGATTCTTACGAAGAGGCTGAGGAGTTTTTAGAGGATGTTTGCGCCACTGTTTGTAAAAATAAAAAAGAGGTCATTACATATCTTGAGGATGGTATGGATATTGGCGGAATGACAGAAGAAGAAATTCTTTCTAGCGAGGAAGTTTTCCCTCTTAAGGATGGCAGATATCTTATAGTTGAGGGATAACATGGAATCAAAAAATAGGATAAATTCTTTGCAGGCCTTAAGAGCTTTGGCATTCATTGGAATATTTATGGTGCATGCAAAGATAGCATGGGGTTGGTCCAGACTTGGAGTATCTATTTTCTTTGCTATGTCAGGATTTTTGATGACATATATTTATTGGGATAGAGAAGTACCAAATAACATAATATCTGCTATCAAATTTTCTATTTCAAAAATCAAAAAGCTGTATTTTTTGCATATCATTACAATGATTGCAGTTGTGATGATAGATGTATGGATTTATATTAATCGAGGCATCCTAATGGATAGCATCAGGATGATGATAAATAATATTGTCTTAAACATTTTTTTATTACAATCCTGGTACCCTGACAGCACAGTTAATGTTGCATTAAATGGTGTAGCCTGGTATTTATCAGTTGCATTATTTTTGTACATTTTATTTCCATTTATTCTTAGATGGATGAAGGATAAAAAAATCCTTGTGCTAGTGCTGGCAGCAGTTATGCTTTTGGCGCTGCAGGTTGTGCTTGCATATCCTGTAGCTGCAAGATTTGGCGGAGATTCTGTTAGATATAGATGGTTTATGTATTGCTTCCCTGTTTATAGAATCGGGGACTTCTTTGCAGGCTGTGTACTTGGAAGAATATACATGGTTTCAAAGGATAAGCCATATATAAATAACACTATCGTATATACCATAATCGAAGCTGGGCTGCTTGCATTTTCAATGTGGTTTTCATTATGGCTTGGACAGCCTACAGATGCCCCATTTACCCTTGCAATCAAAAACTGGTCTACAGGTTACATAATCATGGCTTTGGCTTGGATTTATGTGTTTACAAGGCCCAGGGGACTGCTTACCAGGCTGGTTGCTAATCCAGTTATGATTAAGCTTGGTGATTTAAGTCCACAGGCTTTTTTGATACATTATGTTTTAGTAAGATTCGTAAATGCGTATATGGGACTCCACATGATTCCATTTACACCATTACTAACATGGATATTATTTGTAATAGAATTTATAGGCACCATAATTATTTGCCTTATCTATTCAAAGGTAAAAGAAAGAAGAGGATAAAATGAAGTTATTAAAAAGGTTATGTGCTATCGTATTTACGATATGCATTTGCGTTACCTTTTCAGGTTGTGAAATCAATGGAAAGAGCGTTTATTTTGGAGGCTCTAGTGGTAGAAGCACAGTATTTAAAATAGGAGATATGAAGTGCTCTAAAAAAGAAGCATTGGTATATCTATTAAATGAAAAAAATATTTATGGTTCTGTAAATGGTGTAAACCTATGGTCGAGCGATTTTGATATTTCAACTATGACAGGGTCTATTAAGGATTTAACACTAGAGCATTTAACTAGAGTTTACGTATTAAATCTTTATGCAAATGAAAACGAAATAGAGCTTACAGACCAGGAGAAAAAAGCCTGCGAAGAAGCAGCAGCTACTTACTACAAATCAATGAATTCTAAAGAGCGTTCATTTACCGGAGCACACAAGAAAGATATCGTTAATATGTATATGCGATATGCACTTGCATCAAAGGTATATGAGAACCTTATGAATTCCGTTGATGATGAAGTATCAGAGGATGAAGCAAGAGTAATGGATGCATTCGTTCTTTTTGTTTCAAGTGAAGAAAAAGCAAAAGAAATTCAGGGGATGATTGACTATGGATATACCTTTGAAAGACTTGCATCTTCTTACACAGAATTAGATCATTATCAGGCAACATTTGGTCGAGGAGAGTACTCTAAAGAGATAGATAATGTTGTATTTAATTTGGATACAGATGAGATTTCTGGTGCTATAGAAGCAGATGGTGGATACTACTTTTTCCAGTGTTTAGACAAGTATAACGAGGAGCTTTCTGAGGCCAATAAAAAGGTCATTGTAGATAACAGAAGAAAGCAAGTTTTAAGTGATATTGTATCCGATTTAGAGGAGAGATATTTCTCTGATATGAATACAAAATTGTGGGATGAAATTTCGTTTCCAGAGGATTCTGATGAACTTACAAACGCGTCATTTTTTGAAACATTAAATGATAAGTTGTAAATAGATTGAATATTATTTTTTAGATGTAAATTTATTAGTAACTATGTTTATCATTTGCATTTTGTACTAAAAAGAAACTATATTTAAAAATTAATTGTTTATTTGGTAGAAAATTATGAGAATACACTAGCAATTGTGAATGCAAATGGCTATAATAATTTGTAAATAAAAAAAATAATGTTTGCTCATATAGGAGGGTGAAAAAATGGTAACAAACGCTAAAGTCACAGTTGATGATGTAAAGAAGTCAGCTGCAACAGCTGCTAGTACAGTAAAGACAGCTGCAGCAAACGCTACAGTAGCTACAAAGAAAGCTGTAGAGGAAGTTAAGAAGGAAGCTACAGCAGCTTCTAAGAAAGCAACAGTAGCAAAGAAGACAGCAACAAAGAAAGCAACAGCTGCAAAGAAGACAGTTAAGAAGGCAGCAGCTAAGGCTAAGAAGGCAGTTGTAACAACAGCTGTTATTCAGTATCAGGGCAGAGAATTTTCTGAGGCAGATTGCTTAAAGAAAGCTCAGGCTCAGTTCAAGAAGGACTACAAGAAGGAAGTTCTTGAAGAGATTAACATCTACATCAAACCAGAGGAAAACAAAATTTATTATGTGGCAAACAAAGACCGCGTTGGTTCTGTAGATCTTTAATTTTTTATTTTGTGTTGGAACGTAAAAAGCTGTATCGTATATACGATACAGCTTATTTTTTTAGTTCTCTTTAATTTCAAATGAATAATCTTTTAGGTTAGCAATAAGCTTGATTGAATGACCATCCTTTTCCCAACCAAGTGTGAGATTAGTTCCATCAGAATTTGCAGTAAAGTTTGAATCAAATCCAAATGCTGGATGAGTATTTCTAAGACGAAGTAATTCTAACTGCTTCTTTACAACATCCTTCTTAAGTGACTCTTCGATGTCAGCCATTGAAAGGTTGGTTCTGTTAATTTCCTTGTGACCACCCTCACCGGCGCGCTTAACTGCTTCGTGATCATTCTTACCAACGAATAAATCTAAATACCAAACCTGAGGTTTTCCTGGCATGAACATTTGAATAGCTCTTGCAAGAAGCATCTTTTTGTCATCCTCACCAAGTGCGCTATAGTAAGTTGCATTAACCTGATAGTACATATTCTTGGCACCGTGAAGATCCTTTACATAACCACCACGACCTACGATTGTATCAATCAAATCTTGAATATCCTTTTCAGGAAGCATTCCCTTTAAATCTAGAAGAGGTATACCATCATGGCAACCTAACATATTTACAACTCTGATGTTTTTATCTACAAGCTCGTTAGCCCACTTAACAAGTAAATCAGCTGACTGACGCTCTAATGTGTAGATAAGTAATCCTGGAAGGAAGAAGTCGTAAGTCATATAGCCCTTTGAAGCTATTGTTTCATAGGTTCCTTCTTGGTAGCTAGCATGAATTTCTGGAAGTAAAGAAAGGTTATATTTATCAGCAAGCTGCTTAACCTTCTCAAGTACATCCCATGTATCAGGCTCGTTTAAGAAATTCTTCTTTCCTGGTTCCTTTGGTGCATAAGCAAATGCATCAAGACGAACAATTTTTGCACCGTAGTTAGAAAGTGTTTTAAGAGTATTGTCATAGTGCTCCCAAACTAAATCAGATTTGATATTTAAATCCATCTGACCTAAGTAACGTCTGTTAGATTCAAGATAATCTACAATAACATCCTTGTATTTTGAAAGCTCTTTGAAATCAATATCCTTTGGAGCTACCTTTGCATCTATTGCATCAGAAATAATGTGTGAAAGCTTAACAGCAGTAGAGTACTGCACCTCAGCAACATCCATTAAATCCATTACATCAGGCTTAAGGTAACGAACCTCCTGATAGAAGGTATTCCAGTAAGGAACATCCTTGCCATCTGGCATACGAACCATAAGAATTGGAAGACCAGGCTTTCTGAAGAACATATCCTTGATATATTTTTCATCTGGCTGAATGTAGCCGCCCTCTGTCATTTCGCCATAGCCATCCCAGAACTTATTCCAGTTGATAAAGAAATCAGCGTATTTAGACTTTTCACCGTTCTTAATTAAATCCTGGAACTGAGGAGAAAGAACAGAAGCGTGGTTTAAGATGAAATCAAGCTTTAAATCAATTCCTAAATCCTCAAGGTGAGATAAATCATCAGAGGCTACAAGCTCCTTATTAAGACCGTAGTCTATTACAGAAAAGCCTCTGTCCAAATCTGTATTATAGATACTTGGCAAAATGTAGAAGGACTGGAATGTATCCTTAAATTCTGGCTTGCTAAGTACAGAAATAATATCAGATAGATTTGCACCCATGCTATCAGGATAAGCATTAAGCATAGGTCCGTTATCGGTACGTGTGTTACTCATTTGAAAAACTCCTTTATAATTAATCCATTAATTGTTTAAATGTATCAAAGTTGATTAACTCACCAGCTTTTGTGATGATGATTTTAGCCTTGTGAGCCTGATCCTTTAACTTGTTCTGCTCAATCTCAAGTACCATCATAGTAAATGGTGCATCTAATTTGCCATCACGATTACGTGATCGTCTGTGCTCTAATGTTTCAGCAGGAGTACTGTTAAGAAGAACAGGGATGTTTACGTTGTTAAGGTTGTCGCTGTTACCGTGTGTCCACTCAAGGATAAGTACAGATGTCTCAGACATATCAACCTCATCATACCAAAGTGTAGCCTCGTCACGACCCATTCTCTTAAGCCAAAGCTTATCAGCACCATTTAAGAATGCATCAAGAATAGTATCAACCTCGCCAAAGTCAATTTCAGAATTTGTTCCAAGGTAGTTTGTTAAAGCTGTCTTACCACCATTAAGGTAGTGTGCAAACCAGTCATACTCATTTACATGTGCAGCGTTTGCATCATCTTCATCCTTCTGAAGCTTAGAGATTGTCTCGAATACCTTTGCATCACAGATACCAGCATCTGCAAGTGCGCGCATACCACCTTCTCTAAAAGTATGAAGACGCTCTGCATCGTTGTACATAGGAATACGGTGAGGGTAGTTGTCACCACTCATTGTGTAGCTTTTAACACCAGCCTGTGTAAGCATATATGAGAGGATAGAAGCGATTTCGCTTTTTCCAACGCCTGAACCACCACATACACATACAGTTGCACGATGATATGGGTTTGCGCTTGCAGCCTTTTGAATTTCTTTTACAAGCTCAGGGAAAATTGTACGAGCCTTTTCAATGTGAGACTCACCAATTTCAATCTTGTCACCAGGCATATCTCCATGTGGGATATCAGCTGGGATATCAAGAGCGCAAATTGAATCAACCTGCTCTGTAAGCTTTTCAATTCTTGCTAAATCAATAGATACTGTTTCGTAATTCTTGTTCATAAACCTTACCTCTTTTTGTAAAAATGATATAAAAATATATGTGTAACTTTGTAAATATGCGCATTATTGACAACTTATGCGCATAAGTGATATATTGACATCACAATACAATACAATTCAAATTTTGTAAAGAGGTTTTTTAATGATAACTATTAAAGAGATAGCGCAAAGGCTTAATATGTCTACAACTACGGTATCTAACGTAATTCATGGAAAAGAAGGCGAGGTATCCGAGGAAACTAGAAAAAAGGTGCAGGAATTTTTAAAAGAGGTGGATTATGTTCCAAACATCAACGCCAGAAATCTTGCACAAAATGAATCTAAGATAATAGGGCTTGCTCTTAAGGCCAGAGTAGATAAATATGAGAATCTTATTATGGACCCATTCGTATCAGAGCTTATCGGCGGTATAGAAGAGACTATCAGAAACGCCGGATACTTCATGATGCTTTATATTTCAAGGGATACAGAGAAGATTATGCGACACGTTTCTACATGGAATGTTGATGGTCTTATTCTATTTGGTATGTTGGATGATGACGGAGTGCGTGTCAGTGAAAAGTACAAAAAGCCTATCGTATGTATAGATACATATAGTATGGAAGGCTTGAAGCATTTCACTAATGTAGGTCTTGATGACTTAGGCGGAACCTATGAAATGGTTAAATATATGATTTCCTGCGGTCACAGGAAAATCGCATTCCTTTCAGATAATACAAACGGCGTAGATTTGGCCAGATTCCAGGGCTACATAAAGGCTTTAAGGGAAGCTGGCATACAGTTTGAGCAGGAGGATTTCTTAAAAATCAGACCTGCAAGTGCGGAAATTGAAGAAAGCTTGGATGAGATATGCATTAAGGCTATGAATTATACAGCGATTATGTGCGTATCAGATCTTTATGCCGTTACATTAATGTCTGCATTAACAGACAGGGGAATCAGAGTGCCAGAGGGAATTTCTATAGCTGGCTTTGATGATAATATGTTAGGAAGCTTATATCGCCCAGCCCTTACAACTGTTCATCAGGATGTTAAAGAGAAGGGTGTTATTGCAGCTGAAACACTGCTTAAAAAGTTGGCCGGAGAGGAGACAGCGGCACAGATTACAATGCCTACAAAGCTTGTAATTAGGGACACTGTGACAAAGCCTAGAAGGCTTCCACTTTACAATGCCCTAAAAAATTAAAAATGGTACTTGACCTATCGTAATAGTTATGGTATGTTTTAGTTACAACAAACTTATGCGCAAAAGTTAAACGGAATATGGACAACAGATTATACAAGATGCACAAACAATTGACTCCATATTCTACACAATGTCAATGTTTCAAAAGGTATTAGGAGGGAATTAAATAATGAAGAAGAAGTTACTTTCAACTTTGTTAGTTGGTGCTATGGCAGCAAGCCTTGTAGCATGTGGACAGCCTAACACAGCTAACACAGATCAAGCCAACACAAACACAGCAGATGGTGCTACAGCAGATGGTTCATCAGTTAGACTTCTTAATGGTAAGCCAGAGATTGACTCTCAGCTTCAGGATTTAGCAAAGCTTTACAACGAGGAGACAGGAAACACACTTGTAGTTGAGACAATTGGTGGCGATACAAACGCAGCAGACGAATTAAAGAAAATGTATCAGGCAGACAACATGCCAGATATCTTTGTAATCGAAGCAAACCAGGCTGATACTTGGGATGGAATGCTTGCAGACCTTTCAGGTTCTGCTTGGACAGACAAGACTGAGTTCGAGCTTGAAAACGATAGCATGGGAACAATCGGTTTCCCTTACACAGTTGAGGCAACAGCACTTGGCTACAACGCAGATGTTCTTAAGGCAGCAGGTATTGATCCTTCAACACTTACAAGCCCAGAAGCTTATAAGGAAGCTTTCGAAACACTCGACAGCAAGAAGGATGAGCTTGGAATCAAGGCAGTTCTTGGTTGGTGTGCAGAGCCAGCTAACTTAGGTTGGAGCTCAGGTACACATGTATTTGGTCAGTACTTAGACGCAGGTCTTAAGGCTGATGATACAACATACATCGACCTTTTAAATGATGGCGGACAGATTGATAAGGACAGAATGAAGCACTTCGCTGAGTTCATCGGAATGATGAATAAGTACTCTGATCCTGAACTTTTAGTAGATGGTACATATGATGCACAGGTTGCTGGATTTACAGCTGGTGACTACGCATTCATCACACAGGGTAACTGGTGTGTAACATCTCCTGATGATGTTGATTTTGAATGTGGATTCGCTCCTTATGCATTCGAAGATGGCATTGATACAATCATTGCTGGACCACCAAGCTACTGGGTAGCATATAGCGATGGTAACGTTGATGGCGCTAAGGAATTCTTTGAGTGGTGCGCAGGAGACTCTGCTCAGGATATCTTAGTAAATGAGGCAGGTCTTGTATCTCCATTTGATGATTGCCAGTATGAGGCAGTTAACCCATTCTATAAGAGCATGAAGTCTTACATCGATGCTGGTAAGTTCAGCGGATGGCACACAATGCTTAAGAAGGATGGTCTTCAGAATGTTACTTGCCAGGTATTTGCAGATTATGCACAGGGCAAACTTGACGCTGATAGTTTCGTATCTACAATTGAAAGCGTAATCAAGGATTACTACGCAAACTAATTGAGGTATTATTTGGGGGGCAGAGCGTTTTTGCACTGCCCCTATTCTTTTAAAGAGATGTACGAAAGGGGATAATTATGGGCGAGTTCTCGGCAACTAGAAAAGTCTCATCATTCGGCTGCATGATTGCAGGAATCGTGCTTATGCTGGTGGGCCTATATTTAGCTATATCAAAAACAGATGCTCTCGGAATTCGAGGAATGTTACTTATTATTGGGTGTGTTGTATTTTTTGTTGGATTATATTTCTTCCCAACATTAAAGCATCACAGAGGTATTATTAATTTTATGTTTTTGTTCCCGCTGCTTTTTGCATTTGCGGTAACAGTAATCATCCCACTTATTCTTGGTATAGGATATTCATTTACTGATTGGGATGGTATTAGAATCAGAAACGTTGTTGGTCTTGAAAATTACATTAGGATGTTCAAGCAGCCACAGTTTATCTGGTCAATTTTAGTCACATTTTTATTCGTAGTATTTAACATTATTTTAGTTAATTTAGTAGCTTTTATGTTGGCTCTTCTTTGCACATCTAAGCTTAAGGGCTTGGGCTTCTTTAGAGCAGCATATTTCTTACCAAACCTTATTGGTGGTATCGTATTAGGTTATATTTGGCAGTTCATTTTCTCAAATGTTGTTACCAAATTTACCACAGCTTTATTTGATTCCAGATATTCAATGCTATCTGAAACAAGAACAGCGTTTATCGGAATCGTCATTGTTTACATTTGGCAGTACGCAGGTTATATAATGCTTATTTATATTACAGGTCTTAATACAGTGCCAGGAGATGTTATCGAAGCATCATCTATCGATGGAGCAACACCTATCCAGACACTTTTCCAGATTAAGATCCCTATGATTGCACCAACAATCACAATCTGTACATTCTTAACACTTACTAGTGCATTCAAGCAGTTCGATGTTAACCTTGCATTAACAAATGGTACAGGCTCTGTTTCAAGCTTCCTTGGAAGCTACCTTACAAAGGGTACTCAGATGCTTGCTCTTAACATTTATGACACTGCAGTTATTAACAACGAATATGCATTTGGTGAAGCTAAGGCGGTATTATTCTTCATCATCCTTGCATTTGTATCTATTGTACAGGTACGTATGTCTAACAAGAAGGAGGTAGAATTATAATGAAAATTAAAGAGAAGACCTCCAGGGTTGTTTTAAAGACAGTAGTAGCAATACTTATTGCAGTTTACGTATTATTTCCATTTTTCCTTGTTGTGATTAACTCATGCAAAACAACAAACGACATAACAGCTAATCCAATAGGATTAAATGGTGTATCTATTTCAAATTTAATTACTAACTTATCAGATGTAATTAACAATACACACTTCATGTTCTGGTCAGCATTTGGCTGTTCAGTAATCATCACAGTATTATCCTTAGTGCTTTTAGCTTTACTTGGAGCTATGGCTGCTTGGGTAATCTGCCGTAACAAGACAAAGTGGTCAGTAGTTATTTACTTTACATTTATTGCATCAATGATTATTCCTTTCCAGGTAGTTATGCTTCCACTTATCTCTACATTCAGAGATGTAGGAAAGTTCATTGGTATCTCAATGCTTCAGTCAATTCCTGGTATCATTTTTGCTTACCTTGGATTCGGTGGCGCTATGACAGTATTCATTCTTAATGGTTTCATTAAGGGTATTCCAATGGAGCTTGAAGAGGCAGCTTCAATCGATGGATGCTCACCAGAGCAGACTTTCTTTATCGTAATTTTGCCACTTCTTAAGCCAGTTATTACAACAGTAACTATCTTAAATGGTATGTGGATTTGGAACGATTACCTTCTTCCATCAATGATGCTTGGACAGAATGGTGTAGTAAAGACATTACCAGTTGCAGTACAGGCATTTGTAGGTTCTTACGTTAAGCAGTGGAACTTGATTTTAGCAGCAGCTTTACTTGCAATTGTTCCTATTCTTATCTTATTCTTCATCGCTCAGAAGCAGATTATGGAAGGTATGATAGAAGGAGCAGTAAAGGGTTAATATTAGTACTATATAGCCGAGAATTTCATAAAGAATGACCAAAATAGCACTCATTTTATTGAGTGCTATTTTTTTACTTGTAGACATAACTAACATAAGGTATACTATACTACTGGTGGTTATACATGTATAACCGCAGTTAGATATAACGAGAGGAGAGTATATGTATGAAACGAAGATTGTTTAGCGTTAGAGTATGTGCTGGCGCTATGGCGCTGGCACTTTCCCTTGCGTCTATGCCAGTGAGTATTCTTGCAAATGCCGAAGAGCAAGTGTCCTATAAAGACGGCACTTATTCCGGAAGCGGGCAAGGAAGAAATGGTGAGGTTACACTTTCAGTCACCATTAAAGATGGAAGAGTGGAACAGGTAAAGGAAGAAGCTCAAAAGGAATCTTCCTGGGCATGGGAAAAGGCCAAAGCTTTACTTGATACTATCAATGAAAAGAAACCATCTTTAGCTGAAATTGATGAGATAGATGGTGTAAGCGGTGCTA
>ODAI011862082.1_pt1 | contig 12375 bp, 9 predicted proteins | sample 1539321 | NCBI WGS metagenome assembly ODAI01 (sample SAMN02144231, study PRJEB22623) | gut metagenome | biome: sheep rumen | host: Ovis aries | place: New Zealand
ATATCCTTCTGCCCAGAAATGGCGGTTTCCAAACTTATATTTCAGGTTCGCATGTTTATCAAATATCATCAGACTGCTCTTGCCTTTTAAATATCCCATAAATTGCGACACACTGTATTTCGGTGGTATACTTACTAACATGTGTACGTGGTCTGGCATCAGATGCCCTTCTACAATTTCCACACCTTTGTAATTACACAATTGCCGCAATATCTGTCCAATACTTTCCTTGTACTGTTCATATATTGCTTTTCTTCTGTACTTTGGTGTAAACACAATGTGATATTTACACAACCATTTTGTATGACTCAACGAGTCTCTTATATTTGCCATTCAGCTTTCCTCCTTGGTGTTATGCAATAGACTTGAACAATCTTATTGTACACCTTCGAGAAAAGCTTTTTTTCCTATAAGTTTTTGTCTCTCACCCGCATAGCGGGTGGTTGCTTGTGCGCCTGCAAGCATGCGCACTGGCTCGCGAGCCGTAATGCTAAAATAATCCTGGCGGATTATTTTTTAACGCATTTTTGAAAAACGAGAATTAACAGCAGTTTTGTTTCACAAAACTGCTGTCGTGAGCAAGTAGTTTTTAGTTGATAACCTGGTTTTTACTCGTGCTTGTCCATGCTATGCGTTCAAGAACACTTTGTATCATCTGAACAGGATGTTCGGAGTGAGCCCTGAGCAGTCTGGCGGGGTTCAGATTCTAGCATCGGATAATTCACAGAATTACGATGATGACATAAATTTTATGGATGAGCCTGAGGTAAGGATTCACCGCCGCTATGTGGTTGAAATGGAAAGAAACTGAAGCAAAAGCCTTCGGCAAAAGTCTCTCCAGAGACTTTTGTGTAGACGGACTCTCTAAAAAAAGATGTTTAAGATATTCAAAAAATATTTTGATAAATCGTGATGTTTTTGCTCCAATTTCTTTAAATCCGTGCTATAATATGATGAGGTCTTATATTTATGACACCGGGATATGTAGATTACAAGAAATTATGGAAATTACTGATTGATAAAGGAATTAAGAACAAAACAGATCTTATTTCTATAGCCAATATATCCACAAATGTTTTGGCAAAACTTAATAAGGGTGAGTTTATTTCAATGGACAGTATGCAGAAAATCTGTGTAGCCCTTAACTGTGATGTCGGCGATATTTGCGTAATGAATGACGTTTCTAAAGAAAAATAGACATAGTGTCATTCAATGACACTATGTAGTGATAAGATATTAAGTTAGGAATTATTAAATGACTAATACACTTATTGACAATTCAGATAACCTAAAATTGGTAAATACGATTAAAGAAATCATCAAAGATGATAAAATCAAGCAGATTGATATTGCTACCGGCTATTGGGATATACCTGGAACTGCAATATTGGCAAAAGAACTTGATGAATTTCTTCAGAAAGATGGAACAAAGCTGAGAATTTTAATTGGAAAGGATCCATATCTCTTTGCTCAGTATAACAATAATCCTAAATACAAGGACTTTAATAACTGGCCGGAAGAATTTATTCGTACTGATATAAATGAAATTGAAGTTATACCAGAATATGAAGAAGCTGTTGCTTTCTTGCTTCGTTACCTTGAGAAAGAGGATAAAATAGAAGTTCATATCTATAATAAAAATGCAAATAATGAAACACAGTTCCTTCACTCTAAATGTTATATCTTTTATGGACCTGGAACTGCATATGGCATTATTGGAAGCAGCAACTTTACAGAAAAAGGCTTGAATGGTAATGCTGAATTAAATTATCTTGATACAACACCGCAAATTATTTCTGCTGTGCCAAATGGTATCAATACATCTAAAGGACATATTTGCTGGTTTAATGAAAAATGGGCACTTTCTGAAGATTGGTCAAAAGAATTCCTGGAACAGATTCTTAGACCTTCAAAAATTGGAACAGCGGTTACAGGTAATCCAAAATACAATCCTGCAGGAACTGACGATTTGGCTGTCGCAGAGAACTATACAGTTCTTTCTCCTTATGATACTTATGTAAAATTTCTCATTGATCAATTTGATGAAGTAATTAACTTTGATGGAAAGATTATTCCAGATGATTATATGCCTAAAGATCCAGAGTTCAAGAAGCTTACATACCAGAAGGAAGCCGTAAACCAGGGATTTGCAATCATGAAAAGACACCATGGTTTCATCCTTGCTGACGTTGTAGGTCTTGGAAAGACATTTACGGCTCTTATGGTTGTAAAACGTCATCTTCTTGAAACTGGATATAGAAATCCTATCCTGATTATTACTCCACCAGCAATCAAACAGAGTTGGATAGATTCAATTGAGTATTTTGATAAGGATGAAGTTGAAGAAAGGAAAATAAAATCAAAGATTACGCTGACAACAATAGGTTGTCTTGATGATGTAAATGAAGTTGATGAATATATTGCAGAAAATGACTTTGACAGTGCATTCAAAAAAGATGACTATGGAATGATTGTTGTCGATGAAAGCCACCGCTTCAGGAATAGTGGAACAATCATGTACCAGAAGCTTGATGACTTAATTGGTTCTATTGCACCAACTCCTTATGTTGTTTTATTGTCTGCAACACCTCAGAACAATGAACCTTATGATTTAAGGAATCAGATTTATTTATTCCAGAGGGAACACAATAATTCTACTCTTCAGAATCTTGGTCAGTTTGGAAATAAACTCGAAAACTATTTTGCTGAAAAACAGCGAAATTATGAAACATATATCAAGAAAGATAATGTTGTAAATGGCAAGAAAGTTCCTAAGACACAGGAAGAACTTGCAAAAGATAAGGCAGCATTGATAGCTGATAGTGAAGATATAAGGAAACGCATTGTTGAACCTCTTGTAATCAGACGCACAAGAACTGATATTGAAAAGTATTATAAGATTGATATGGAATCGCAGGGACTTACATTTCCTAAAATTCAGAAACCTGTTGCAATTCCTTATGAAATGAAGGGAGATTTGGGTATCCTCTTCAATAACACTGTAAATATCATTGCTCCGCAAGTTAGCCATGTTGATACAGATGAAGAAGGCCAGCCAATTCTTGATTTTGGCTCAACGGCTGGAGAAGACGCACTTGGATATTATAGATATCGTGCCATTGAATTCCTTAAAAGCGATCAGAACAGAAAGAAGCATGAAATTAATAACCTTACAGTAAGCGGCACATCACAGCGGCTCGCACAAATTATGGAACTTCTTCTGGTTAAGAGATTGGAAAGTTCTCAGGCTGCATTCAAAGAATCATTGCATAACTTGCATCGTTATACTGAAAACATGATAAAGATGTGGAATGCAGACCGTATTTTTATTTGCCCTGATATTGATGTAAACAAGGAATTGAGCGATGAAGCCATTGAAAAGAATGGCGGCTTTGCCCAATGTTTGAATGTCATTGCCTCCAAAGCTAAAAAGGCCAACAAAAAGCATTCTAATGATGAGAATGAAGGTGCAAACCAGGAATATAAGAGAAAAGACTTCCTTGATGACTATATTGTAAAATTAAATAATGATTTGAAGCTCATAGATGCTCTCTGTTCAAAATGGGATGTTCAGAATTCGGATCCTAAGATGAGTACATTCATCTTTAATACAGCCAGCCAGTTCTTGAATACTTCAAGAAACAAACACCGGAAGCTGGTAATTTTTACAGAATGTATTGCCACACAGAAAGCTTTGGTTGAAAAACTTGAAGAAATGCCGATTGAAGGGTGTAATGTATTATCAATTACAGCAAAGAATCGTGATGATATGAAAGAAGTAATCGCTGCTAACTTTGATGCCAATTTCAAAGGAACAAAGAGAGATGATTATCAGATTCTTATTACAACAGATGTTCTTGCGGAAGGGGTCAACTTGCATCGTTCTAATTCTATCTTGAACTACGATTCTCCTTGGAATGCTACGCGTTTGATGCAGCGGCTTGGTCGTATAAACCGTATTGGTACAGATGCCAAAAAGATTTGGAACTATAACTTCTATCCCTCAACATTGGGTGACAATCAAATTAATCTGAAAAATCGTACCTATGTAAAACTTCAGGCATTCCACGAATTGTTCGGTGAAGATAGTCAGATATATTCAAGCGCTGAGGAAGTAAAACACTTTGATAAAGTTGTGCATGACGAGGTAGAGGATTCTGAAACACCAATCATGCCATTTATTTCAGAGCTTCGCAGTTTTAAAGAAAATAATGCAGAAAAGTATGATGAGCTTGCAAATATAACTACAAACGTCGTTTCTACGATTGGAGCTGAAAAAAAACAGAGTTTTGCAAGTCTTCATGAATTGGATGAGGCAGATAATTTAGTGCACTCACTTTTGTATATTACAAATGAAGATGGAACTTCAACAAAAGTAAGTCAGCTTGAATTCTTTGAGACAATAAAACCTTTGTCAGAAAATGAGTCAGTAGAGACAACAGAAGAGCTTGTAAAAAACTGCAAAGATGCTGTTTTGAACTGTTATGCTGCAGACAAGCAGAATGCATTGCTTTCAATGAGAAGTAAACTTAGAGCCGGAGCCAAGGAAATTTCCGCCGCTACAAAGAAAATTCAGTCATTATATGATATTGAAGGACTTGAAGACTCCGTATTTGATAAGCTGGATGAAATCTGTACAAGCATTACAAACAAGAACTTTAGCTTAATACATAAGGTTCTTGAAATGGATTTTCAGAACAGCGGACTGGGAACAATTCAGATTGAAGGTGACATTGATTACCTTTATAAATTTACAAGAGTTCATTCTGCTGACACAAAGGCAGATGTTGCCATAGAGTTTATTGTAAAGTAATTGGAGAAATAAATGGGAAACTTACGTACACTTTTTGAAAGCGATTATCCAGGAAAGGAAGTTCTTTTTAACGAACTTGTAAAACCAATTTTTGCAAAAGCAAAAGATACAACACTTACAGACGAACAGGAATTGTCGGATGTTGATAAAAAGCAGATAAAATCATTCAAGATTTTTGCTCAGGTTCGAGGAGGTTTTCCTGTAACATTTGCAGATGTTGAACTTAATGATTCTGTTGCCCTAAAAAGAAGTCGCGTAAATATTCAGAATTGTGTACGCAAAGTAATGGCTAATGATTCAAATGCCATTATCTTTTTTCATTTTACAGACAGCAAAAAGGAATGGCGTGTCAGCTATGTAAATCGCGGAGATACATTGAAAAATAGTACCAATGCAAAACGATATACATATTTGTGTGGTGCTGACCATTCCTGCAGAACAATTGCCGAAAGATTTGAAACCCTTCAGGGGCTTTCTGTGATAAAAGATGAAAATATGCTTGACGCATTCAGCGTTGAACCATTAAGCAAGGACTTCTTTGAAAAATACCGTGAGCACTATGCCGACCTGGTAGAGTACATCAGCGGAAAGCGCTTTGTAAAAAAAGGCGGAAAATTTGTTGAAGAAAAGACAAAGACTGCAAATGGAGCTTTCAAGGAAGTCTTTGGAGGCGATGACAAAGCCGTTCGTGACTTTGTAAAGAAAATGATGGGTCGTTTGGTTTTCCTCCAGTTCTTGCAGAAAAAAGGCTGGCTTGGCGTTGAAGCAGGACAGGTTTGGGGAACTGGTGACAAGAATTTTATCTATAATTTGTTCCAAAATGCATCAGAAGATGTAAAAAAAGACTTTCTTGAACAGGCTTTGGAACCTTTGTTTTTCAATAGTTTGAATAATGACCGTGGAGATGAGGCAATTGCTCCAAAATCCGTATGTAGTATTTACGGTAAAAAAATTCGTATTCCTTACCTCAACGGAGGTTTGTTTGAGGAAGACGAGCTTGATAAAAAGAAAGTAAAGTTTAAGAAAGAACATTTCCAAGATTTACTTGACTTCTTCAATCAGTATAATTTTACAATTGATGAAACAGACCCAGATGATATGGAGATTGGTGTTGACCCGGAAATGCTGGGGAAAATCTTTGAAAACCTTCTTGAAGATAATAAAGACAAGGGTGCTTTCTATACTCCAAAAGAAATCGTTCAATACATGTGCAGGGAGAGCTTAATTGCATACCTTCTTACTGATTCAAAGATTTCAGAAGAAAAAATCAGAGATTTTGTAGTAAATCACAATTGCTCACTGAATGAAGCAGAAAAAGCTGAGGTTTTAAAAGCTTTGCTTGATGTAAAAATATGTGACCCTGCTGTAGGATCTGGAGCTTTCCCAATGGGAATGCTTAACGAGCTTCTGGCATGTACACAGCTTTTGACTGGTGAGGGAAAAACAAGGGCAGACTTAAAGAAGCATATTGTAAAAAACAACATTTACGGTGTTGATATTGAAAAGGGTGCCGTTGATATTGCCCGATTAAGATTCTGGCTTGCAATCATCGTCGATGAAGAAACTCCATTACCTCTTCCTAACCTTGATTACAAGATTATGCAAGGAAACAGCTTGCTAGAGAGTTATAAAGGAATAGATTTAAGTAATTTATGTGAACCTGATAAATCTTCATTATTTGATGATTCAGATGATATAAAAACATTATTGAGCTATTTGCAAACATACTTTGACAAGCATCAAGAAAAGGCAATTATAAGAAATGCAATACAAGCAAGTGTTATGGATTTGCTTAAAAAGAGAGGTGTTTCAGGAAAAGATTATGATGAATTAGAAAGTATTGATTTACATTCAAACAGTGAATTTTTTCTCTGGCACACTTGGTTCAGTGATGTATTTAACCGAACGAATGATTGCAACAAAAATGGCTTTGATATTGTGATTGGGAATCCGCCGTATGTTGAGTCGAGAAGTCCTAATTTCCCTGAAAAATTAAAGGAGCAATTACAAGAAAATATTAAGCAACTATATACTGAGAAAGAAGCAAAAGCTTTTCCTCGGGGAGCAGACTTGCTAATATTCTTTTATGAGCTTTCTTTTAGGTTAATAAATAATGCTGGAATAAACTCATTTATTACAGAGAATGCATGGCTTTCAACTGATTATGGAAAAACTTTTCAAGAATATTTGATTGATAATATGGGAATTCAAGGAATTATTGATTCTGATTATAAATATTTCGAAACAGCAGATATAAATACAGTAATCACTTTCCTTAGGAAAGAAAAAAATAACAGTGTTCAATTTTTCCATTGTCACAATGATTTTTCAAAATTTCATTGTCAAACATCGGAAATGAGCAAATCTGATGAAAATGTTGAAATACTTTCTTTTCAAAGAGATTCTGCACTTTTAAAATCATATAAATGGGGGTTTCTTAGTTCAACAAGTTCAATACTTATTAAACAATTGCAGGAACTAAATAACCGTGTTGATAAAGCATTTCAAGAAAAGATTGAAATTGGACAAGGCTTAAATCTAACAAAGGATAAAATATTATTAAGAAAAGATAGCAAAACGGAACCGTTTTATATCTCTGATAATGGACCTCAATATAGGTGGACCAGAAGTAGTTACTTCGTTTCTGTAGAAAATATTAGTGCTACAAGAAGAAAACCTATAATGTTTTTGCCGCGTGGTTTAGGAACTCATTTTTGCTGTATGAATGAAACAAATGGATTTACTTCTAGCTATGTTGAAATCTATGAAAAAGAAAAACTTACAGAAATTCAGAAACTATCTTTATGGGTATTTTGTAATTCCTCTCTCCTTTGGTTATTAAGAGAATATACAGGCAGATGTAACCTTGGAGGAGGGATGCTGAAAGCAGAAGCTACAGATTTAAAGTCGTTGCCATTATGCTTTAATTTTGATGATATTGAAGAAATGAAAAGCATATATAAACTTGCCCAAAATGCATCCAATCCAACTGATATTAGGCAGTCCTTGGATAGTGAAATTCATAAAAGAATTGATAATTTGGTATATTCATATTTTAATTTACCACTCGAAAATAATGAATTTACTCAAATGTTGATAGACAGATTTGAGTGGCGAACTAAAAAAAGCAAAACTAAATAAAAAAAATCCTACAGGTAGTTATCTACCTGTAGGATTTTTTCATTATCTGAAGTAGCAATATCAGAGTTTATTTACCTTCGATAGTAACAATCTCTTCCTCTGTTAACCCATACAGCTTGTACACAAGGCGGTCGATTTCTGTTTCTTCTTTGCTTGTGTCTGCCTGCGGACTAGTTTTTTTTGAGGCGAGGATTTTATCTACAAGGGTGATAATGGACTTTTGCTGTGATTCAGAAGGATTTTTAGGTATAGGAATGTTTAATAATGGTTCTTTATCTACCTGATAATTTTCGCCTTGCATTTTCCCCTTATTCTTTAACCAGAAAGCAATAAGCTTAGAGTTTAAAATGCCTGTAAGGAATTTCATATTCCAACGTGATGTTTGAATGACATAATACATTGCAGGTACATAACAATCAAAATCATTATAGGAAAAACATGGCCTGTCAACACATTTTCGTTGAGAAATTATTTTTTCACCTTTAAAGAAGTGTTCTTCTCTAGCACGATGTAAGCCATACGGTTTATTGTCGGATGTTATAGCTTTTCCAACAGAATCTAAATGCCTTTTTAGATTTGGATAATTGTTCATACTGCTTTTATTTTTAAAATTCGAATCAGTATAAATAATCCAAAGATGATTTTTTTTATCAGTATAATAACGTGATATTTCATTTGAATCAAAAAATGGTTTTATAAGTCTTTCCTCATTTTTAGTTAACTTCAAAGCTTTTTTATCATTATCTGACAAAACAAAAATTGCTTTTCCAATAGGCAAATCAGGAAATTCTCTGTGAATTTTATTATTCACACAATCGTGATGTGTGTGAATTCCATTTGTAGCCTCTTCTGCAAAAAGATAATCTTTCCCTTCAGAGATTTTTTCAAATATGTTGTCATTTTCATTGAATGTCAAAAGTTTATCTACGTATGTATTTCTTTTGATTGTTGGAGTAAGATATTTTGTGTTTACAGTTTTTTGATTTTCCAGTAAAGAAATCATATCTTTCTTATTAGAAGAATCAAGCAAAGTCCTATAATCAAAAGTATAATTATCAGAAGTACTGTTTCGTTCAAAAAGCATTACCATTGTTTGAATGCCTGCATTTTCAAAAATCATATAAGTATTGAAATCAAGCAATTGCATGATTTTTGAATCTGTAATTATCTTCTTTCGCATGAGTTTTGCACCACTGCTTGTTGTCCAGTTGTTCTGTGCAATAAAACAAAGTACTCCATTTTCTCTCAGTAAGTCTAATCCATGACAGGCAAAACCATACCACAAATCCATCTTACCCATATAGTATGGACTGTTTTCGCGAAATCCGTCAAATGCGGCTTTATTTGTATATTCTTTTATATACGGCGGATTCCCAATCACAATATCAAAGCCATTTTTGTTGCAATCATTCGTTCGTAAACTGCAACGAGAAAGAACTATTGATATTGACAATAAAATGTGTTATATTGGTATTAGGTAATACCGATTATAAATGGGAGATAAGTTGAATAACATTATCGCTGCTCAACTATTCATACATAAGCTAAAACCTCTTCTTGAACAGAACAAAGTAGTTTTTGATCCGCGTAATCAAAAAACTAAGAGATTCCTGCTTCAGGAAGGTATGAATACTGATGATGTATTCGATTATCTTAAAAAACTGGAACCTTCAAACTATTTTGATGGTCCACAAGAAGATCGCAACGGAAAACCCGGCGATGTAATGATGTTTTTGTATCCTTACAAAAAGACTAGAATCTACATCAAATTGAAAATCTGGATTGATGCTAATGGAGATTCAGGTGTAGTTATGTCCTTTCATGAGGAGGGTGACTATGATTAAGATGTCTTGTCCTTACTGTGAAGCTGTTCATGATGTAAAAGAAGTTAGAACGGAAGAAAAGATTACTTTTAAAGAAAAACTCGTCTCTTATACAGCAATTCAGTATGAATGCTGTAACTGTCACGAAACTTTCGAAACTGCCGAGATGATGGATGCAAATCTTCTTGCCATTAGAGAAGCATACGAAGAGCAGTATGAATCTATTAAGCCTGAAAAAATTATTGCTATTCGAGAAAAGTATAACGCAAGCCAGAAGGCATTTAGTTTGATTCTTGGCATGGGAGAATTAACTATCAACTCTTATGAGCAGGGAAAATCCGTACCTAATTCGTCAAACAAGTTAATTCTCCAGCTTGCTGATAATCCTCTTATTTTCTTTGAGATGTATGAAAAGAATAAAAATAAGATAGGAGCAATTCAGAGAGAACGAATTGAATCTTCACTTGCATATATAAATTGCAAAAGATGGGGTGGCTTGGAAAATCTCTATACACGTCTATCTGAATCTGAAAGAGAAATACTTGAAAACAAAACATATGTTGTTGACGGTTCTGTAGGCCAGATTGTTGCAGATATGGTAAAGGCAGAAATGAATAATTCCAGTTTTGCAATTTATCAGGATGCACGAGAATTTGAGTCCGGAACAATTACAGATAATATTGAAGTTCTTAGTTTTGATGGAGTTGCCTAATGAATAATGAAGATTTCCAGAAATTGATAGCAAGCCTCTCACTTACGGTTATACAGCCTACAAAAGTTGAATATGAACGATTAGGAAATCCTCCTCCAGAGAATGCAAATATTCAAATCAACTGGAAAATGATTTATCCTAAAGACGAATCGTTTAAGGTTGAAAACAATGTTCTTCAACTTGCTCCGATGTTTGAAATTTCCTTTGTCTGTAATGGTGAAACATTCTATTCACATAAATCAATTTTTATTGTGCTTCTTACCATCAAAGATAAAGAAATTTTTGAATCTTTATGGGCAAACGATGAACTACAGAAAACTTTTAAGGAAAAGCAAATCAGAAATACTTTATGGCCTATTGTAAGACAGCATGTTCTGGATGGCATGAGTAGATTGTCACTGCCACCTTTAGCTTTGCCTTGGCTTCTGTAGTATTATTTATGACTAAGAATAAAACAGGTCCTGATAAGATGAAAGTGGGCGCCATGCCATGTGTTGTGAGAACAATCTAGTCTTATCAAGGGTCCGTTTTTTTTATTTTGCTAATAGCTTTATTTCGTCGCTAGTCAACCCATAAAGCTGATAGACTAAAGTATCTATCTGGTCTTCAAGTTTTTTTGTGTCTGCAGTAGAATCCTCTTTTTTCTTTTTCAAAATCTGATCTACCAGAGTAATAATTTCCTGCTGTTGTGCAAAACTAGCTGTTGGTATCGGGATATTACGGATATGTTCCGGGTAAATATGATAATCGCCACCTCGGAGATTTGTAAGCAAAACACTTGCATATTTTGAATTCATTATTCCAAGTAAATAACGCAAGTCAACAGTTTGAGAAAGATTTTCCATATCCTCACGGTGCATTGTACTGAATTTTTTGATGGAAGAAGCAATGCTTTTGTTTTCCACGCCGTGCAAGTCTTTCCAAAGCAAACATACAAACATTGCATCGCTTGTAGTGAAATCTCCGTCTTTATCAAAGAAAACTTGCAAAGCACCAAGACGATTAAACATCAATTTCGATGTTATATATAATTCTCTAAAAGTCGGACGGCTACATTTATCGGGAACTCGTTCTGTATCATATTCAAGATAACGAATTTTGTTCGCAACATATTTCCCGCAGTCCTTTCCTTCAAGAAACTTTCTGCAATGTATTACATCTTTTGTTTCACTAATCAAATCTGCTTTTTTGAACACTTCAGCTTTCTCTTTTTCGTCAGAGTTCAAAACCATTCCTTTGCTGATATAGCAATAATCGCCCAAAACGTGCATATCGGCATGACGGTTGCTTTCGCGTTTTTCTTGCGTTACGTTCCACACATAATTCTTTTCATCTTGTACAAGTGCTGACAAAGGTTGTTCAAAAGTTTTATGAATTTCCAGTTTTTCATCAATATTTGAAATCCATGTTTTTTCCTTTGGTTTTGCTACCTGGATGAAAGGAATGCAGTTGGAAACGGTCGCAGTTTCAAAGACTTTTGTTCCATTTAAATCACACAACTCAAAAAGACTGTATTCTTCAACAATCATTTTTCTAAGCATTTTAGCATAAAGTTGATTTGTTAATGGATAAGGAACAATCATCGAGCAAATACCATCTTTTCTAAGAATCTGTAAACCTAATTCAATGAATACAATATATAAATCCCATTTTTGATACAAAGTTCTGTATTTGTCATATTTTGAAATTCTGTCTCGTTGATTAGCTAAAAAACTATTTGCGAGTTGAGTTGGTGCTGATATATACGGCGGATTACCGATTACAATATCAAACCCGTTCTTGGTGCTTTCATTCGTTCGGTTTAATTCAACGTTTTTAGGAACCTGTAAAGGGTTGTGCGGTCAACATTTAATTCTTTTGCAAGCTGAGTCTTTGTACATCCTTTG
>ODAI014158055.1_pt1 | contig 12374 bp, 11 predicted proteins | sample 1539321 | NCBI WGS metagenome assembly ODAI01 (sample SAMN02144231, study PRJEB22623) | gut metagenome | biome: sheep rumen | host: Ovis aries | place: New Zealand
AACTATTCGTCAACACCTATCTGGCGCTCCGGGTTTCCTACTTCAACGAACTCGACACACAGGCTATTATCAACGGTGTATGCCTTGACCCACGTCTCGGTAGTCACTACAACAACCCCTCCTTCGGATACGGAGGGTACTGCCTGCCCAAAGATACCAAGCAACTGCTCGCCAACTTCAACGATGTACCAGAGAATCTCATCAAAGCCATCGTGGACAGCAACCGCACCCGGAAGGACTTCATTGCGGACCGCGTACTCGAAAAAGCGGGATACTACAATTACACCACGGCCAATGCTTACGACCGCGCAGAGGAAAAAGAGGTCACTATTGGCGTCTTCAGGCTCACGATGAAGAGCAACTCTGACAATTTCCGACAGTCCAGTATTCAGGGTATAATGAAGCGCGTCAAGGCAAAAGGCGCGAAAGTAATCATCTACGAACCTACTCTCGAAGACGGCACTACTTTCTTCGGCTCACGCATTGTCAACAACCTTGCTGACTTCAAAGCGCAGAGCAACGCCATCATTGCCAACCGCTACGACCCCTGCCTCGATGATGTAATTAGTAAGGTTTACACACGCGACATCTTCAAACGCGATTAACAGACTTCTAAATAATGACTCAACCAACCACCATAGCCGTTATCGGACTCGGATATGTCGGACTCCCACTCGCTGTGGAGTTCGGTAAACACTATCCTGTCATTGGCTACGACATCTCTTTGGAACGCGTCAACGAACTGAAGCGGGGAGAAGATCATACGCTCGAAGCCGACCTTACAGGACTGAGGCAAGTGCTCAACACCTCCCAACCAACTCATTCTACAGGACTTACGCTCACCAACGACGCTAAGGACTTGAGCGCCGCCAACGTGTTTATTGTCACTGTCCCCACACCCATTGACAAGTTCAACACGCCCGACCTCACCCCCCTTCTCAACGCATCACGTACCATTGGCAGGGTGCTCAAAAAAGGCGACATCGTTATCTACGAGTCAACTACTTACCCTGGCTGCACCGAAGACGACTGTGTGCCCGTGCTCGAACAGGCATCAGGACTCCGATTCAACATCGATTTCTTCTGCGGTTACTCCCCCGAGCGCATCAACCCGGGAGACAAAGTGAATACGCTCACCAAGATTCGTAAGATCACATCCGGCTCTACGCCAGACGTAGCACTGCGAATCGACGCACTCTACAACTCCATACTCGAAAACGGCACATACCGCGCACCCAGCATCAAAGTGGCGGAGGCGGCAAAAGCAGTTGAGAATAGTCAGCGTGACGTGAATATCAGTTTCATGAACGAACTCGCTCTAATCTGCGACCGCGTAGGTATTGACACGCTCGACGTTCTCGAAGCCGCAGCCACCAAATGGAACTTCCTACCTTACCGACCCGGGCTGGTCGGGGGACATTGCATCAGCGTGGACCCTTATTACCTCGCGCACAAAGCCAAAATGCTCGGATACGAACCGCAGGTCATCCTCTCCGGACGCGCCGTAAACAACTCCATGGCGAAGTTCATTGCCGACAAAACACTCAAACTCCTCATCCGCAAAGGCTACGCCATTCTCCATACCCGCGTGCTCATTCTCGGAGTCACCTTCAAGGAGAACTGCCCGGACATACGCAACACCAAGGTGGTGGACATTGCACGCGAACTGCAGGACTTTGGTTGTCAGGTGGATATTTACGACCCATGGGCAGATCCATCAGAAGTACAGCACGAACTCAACGCCACCCTCATTCCCAAGGTGAACCCCGACAAACCCTACAAAGCCATCATTGCATGCGTTGCACACAACGAGTTCCGCCACTTCGACTTCGCCCGCTACAAACAGCAAGGTTGCGTCATTTTCGATGTCAAAGGCACCATTCCCCGCCACTTATCCGACGCCCGTCTCTAATAAAAAAATGAGAAAAAGAAAAAATGATAAATGCTAAAATAAATGCTAAAATGTTAAACGCTAAAATGACAAAATAGCCTTGTCTTTGGGAATCGAAAATATTGGTAAAAAGGATGTCCTTTGGGGGTATGCGGCTACGTTTTTCAATGTAGGTGCAGGGCTGATTTTGCTGCCATTTATCCTCCATAAAATGTCGGCAGACGCAGTGGCGGTATGGAATATATTCCAGACTATCACTTTCCTGGTCTTCCTGCTCGACTTCGGCTTCCGACCCTCCTTTGCACGCAACCTCAGTTATATCTTTTCCGGGGTAAAGACTCTTCAAGTGGTTGGTGTTAGCGAGGTGCAAAGTGGAAGCGAAGTGGATTACGGACTCCTAAAGGGTACCATTCGAGCCATGCGGACATTCTACAAATGGGTCGCCATCGGCGTGTTGGCTCTCCTCCTCACTGCTGGAACAGCCTACTTCTACTTCCTCATGCAGAAATACTCCGGCGACAGACAAGACGCCATGGTGGCATGGGTCATTCTCGTGGCAGTCAACTGCTACAATATATACACTCTCTACTACGACTCACTCCTCACAGGCAAAGGGTATATCAAGCGAAGTCAGCAGATAATCATCGTTGGACAGGCTACGTATTTGCTGGTGGCCATTGGGCTAATCTATGCAGGATTCGGACTCACAGCAATCGTCAGTGCACAACTCTTAAGTTACATCATCAAACGTACTCTCTCGCGCAGGGTCTTCTTTACTGCGCAAATGCAAACAGCCCTGAGTAACGCCCAAGAAAAGGACTACAAACAAATCTTACGGGTCATCACACCCAATTCCCTCAGAGTCGGTCTTACCAACCTCGGAGGGTTTGCTGTTACCAAATCCGCCTTGTTTATCGGCTCGGCTTTCCTGCCCCTGAAGGATATTGCCGCTTTTGGTATCACCATGCAGGTTATCGATGTACTCGCACGCTGCGGAGGCGTCATGTACCAAAGTTACATTCCCCGTCTCGCTCAATGCAGGGCAGAACGCAACTCGTCCGCACTACGCCACTACTACACGCTATCCGTGGCAGCACTGGTCTGCATATACATACTGGGTGGAACGGCTTTCATGCTTGCAGGGGACTGGGTGCTGCACCTACTTCATAGCGAGACGCACTTCTTACCCGCTGCCATGCTGAGCGTCATGCTGCTCTTCAGTTTACTGGAACAAAACCACGTACTTGCCGCCAACTTTATTATGGCGGACAACAAAATACCGTTCATGTGGCCCTCACTTATTAGCGGAGCCGCAACAATCGTCCTCCTGCTTCTTATGCTTAAAGTGGGAGAATGGGGAATTTGGGGAATGATACTCGCACCCGGAATCGCTCAACTGGCTTACCAAAACTGGCGCTGGCCAAGCATGGTTATCCAAGAACTGAGAGCAGCAGATAAACAGCCGGAGCGGCAAGCAGAGTAGAATCAAAGCAGTCCAACCAACCTCCACGGCCGGGAACGACTGTACCACTGTCTTTCACGCCGATAGTACGCTTGAACAGACTTTCCATCAAGTCACCCAACGTACCGGCTACGGAAATGGTAAAGGCGATCAAAAGCCACTGCCAAACGGCAAGTGCAGGAACAAAAAGTGAGAAGATGTATCCCGCCAAAAGCGAGAACACGAATCCACCTATCAAGCCCTCCCAGGTTTTGCCGGGACTGACACGAGGAATCATTTTGTGCTTGCCAATGAGCGAACCTACGCAATAAGCACCCGTGTCATTGGTCCAAACACATACAAACAGTGCCAACACAATGTACCGCCCTAACATCCAATCCTCATGGTAATAAATACTGTTCATGAGGGCAAGAGGATAGGCAATCATTGCCTGAGAGGCAAGAAAATAGCCCCAATTATGGATGGGATTGGGCTGCTTGCGGAACAATTCTGCCACCAGCACAAGCATCACTAGGAGCAGGTACAACGGCTCTATGACAGATGGAATATCATTCAGGTAACTGTGCATGAAGAATAGTACACCTGCCGAAAGGGACGACATAATGGTGAGCCACGGGTCAAGTTGCAGCAACTTACAGAACTCACGCACTGCAAACATGCTAACCAAGCAGAACAAAACGGCAAAACTTGCCGGATGATACAACACCGAGGCAACTATCACGGCTACATACACCGACCCGCTTAGGGTGCGTTGGACAAAATTGGACATATCTGTTGATACAATTTTTAGTTAAAACGAAAAAGTCTGCAAAATTACAGAAAAAAGTTCAACTTTGCAAACAAATTCGTAAAAAAGTGACGTTTAAACATAAAAAAACATACAAATTATGGCAAAAGAGCAAGATTTGGACCTCGGTCCTGAGTTTGACGACAGCAAATGCGTCGAGTTTATTCTCAACCTTATTCCCGAACAAGACCGCGAAGGAATAACAGAAGACGACATCCAGTACGTATTGGATGTAATCTACGATTTCTACGAATCCGAAGGACTCCTTGACGAAAACGTTGCCTCCGACGGCTATGTGGACGAGACGGCTGAACTCGAGTTTATCCGCCGCGCCGCAAAACGAGACGGCATCAACCTCAATGACGAACAGATTCAACTCATCCTCGACGGCGAGTTTGAATACGGCAAGCAGATTGGCATCTACGACGAAGACGACGAAGATTGATGCGCACGCTGGTCAGAATCTTATCGCTGTTCCCACTAAACGCCCTCTACGCCTTGATGCAAGGTGTAGTCTATCCTTTGTTGTACTATATAGTGCAATATCGCCGGAAAGTGGTAAAACGAAACCTTTCGCTGTGTTTCCCCACCGAAACGGACTCTCAACGAAAGCGGCGGGAGAAAGATTTTTACCACTGGTTCGCTGACCTCTTGGCGGAGATAATCTACGGTTATCGCATCACTGAAAAGGAGATTCGCGAAAGGGTGGTCTTCCACGGAGCAGAAACACTCGAAGCCGAAATCCGCGCGCATGGAGGCGGATTCATCATGCTCGGACACTATGGGTGTTGGGAATGGTTGGCAGACATTTGCAACCGAATGCCCGACGACTTCCACTCTCATGTCATTTACCGCACGCTCAAAAGCAAGTCCGCGGACAAACTGATGCACGAACTGAGGGAAAAGCGCGGTTGCGACCTTATAGACAAGAATCTGCTGCTTAGGCACATGCTACAAAACCGACGAACCGATGGAGCGCATATTTATTATATGCTTTCCGACCAAAAACCCTCCAAGCATGACCTTGGACATTGGGTGTCTTTCTTGGGGCAAGATACACCCTTTATAACCGGAACGGAAACATTGGCGAGAAAATTCAACTACCCCGTCTATTATGCGGACATCCGAATGCCCAAACGGGGACATTACGAAACATTTTTCAGAACAATCGCTATCGACTCGCCCGCAACCGCTGAAGGGGAAATAACGGACCGCTTTGCCGCTTTTCTGGAGGAAAACATTCTTCGTGACCCCAAACTATGGCTGTGGACGCACAACCGGTTCAAATGGCGCCGCGAAGATTCTACCCGCCCTAACACGTCAAAACACTCTGACCTTTCGCAACAACAAAACAGATAAACCAATGAAATGCAGTGTAGTTATACTTAATTGGAACGGCGAGAATATGCTCCGGCAGTTTCTGCCTTCAGTAGTACAGTTCTCCCAAGCACCCGATGTGGAGGTCGTCGTGGCAGACAACGGCAGCACCGACCAATCGCTGCAAGTGTTGAAGCAATTCCCCACCGTCAGGACTATTGTCTTGGACAAAAACTACGGATTTGCCGAGGGATACAACCGTGCATTAGAGCATCTGGATGCCGAGTACACCGTACTGCTCAATTCCGACATTTGGGTCACAGCAGACTGGTTGACTCCAGTTCTCCGGTACATGGACACTCACCCCGAAGTGGTGGCAGCACAACCCAAAGTACGCAAATACACCCTTCCCGTCACCGGTACACCCGCTGCACCGGATGAAACACTCACCTACCCCTTCGAGCATTCAGGCGCCGCTGGCGGATTCATCAGCATCCTCGGATACCCTTATTGTCGGGGCAGACGGTTTGGACGGGTGGAAACGGACAAAGGGCAATACGACTCTATCGTCCCTATTGATTGGGCAAGTGGTTGTGCTTTGTTTGTCAGAACCCGCGCCTATAAAGAGGCGGGCGGATTGGATGCCGCTTTCTTTGCACACATGGAGGAAATTGATTTGTGTTGGCGTTTACGGCGGGCTGGCGGTCTGATTGTCTGCATTCCTCAGAGTGTAGTCTATCACGTAGGCGGCGGCGCGTTGCCGTATAATAACCCGCGCAAAACGTTCCTCAATTTCCGCAACAACCTGTGGATGCTCAAGAGGAACTTGCCCAAAAGACGCCTCTGGTGGGTGATGACACTACGTTTTTTCCTCGACTATGCGGCAGCGCTCTTCTTCCTGATTAAGGGACAACCGGAAAACGCTAAGGCTGTGGTGCAAGCGCGTGCCAAAGCACGTCATCCGGAACCGGAGCAGTAATGCTTATCGGTTGCTTGCTGACTGGATGAACAAACTCTATGCGCCTCGCATGCAGACAAATTCCACCATCCGGATTGCTGCGGGGCGCTCCATATTTCAGGTCACCCTTGATGGGACAACCTATCGCCGCCAACTGGCAGCGTATCTGGTGGTGACGACCGGTCTCCAAATGCACCTCCACCAAATAGTACCGCTCGCTATGGGCAATGGTCTTGTAGGTCAGCGTGGCAAGTTTGGCATTCTTTACGCCGGGTTTGGAGATATAGGACTTGTTCTGCTCCTCACGCCTGATCAAATAGTGCTCCAATCGTCCCTCTGCCGGTTCCGGACAATTACCGGTTATTGCCCAATAGGTCTTTCTTATTTGGTCATGAGTCTGAAACATGACATTCAGCCGCGTCAAAGCCTTGCTCGTCTTGGCAAACAGCACCACCCCTGAAGTGGGACGGTCCAATCGGTGGGGCAGTCCCAGAAACACCTCCCCGGGCTTGTTGTACTTCTCCTTCAGATACGCTTTCACTATATCTATTAGCGGAGTATCTCCTGTCTTGTCACCTTGCACTATCTCATTGCAGGTTTTACTGACCGCAATAATATGATTATCTTCGTAAAGAACCGTCATGGAACTCTCAAACTAAAACCACTTCATCCTCTTTGTCTCAGCACTTCGTAGATAAACACTCCGGCGGCTACACTCACGTTCAGTGACTCTATCGGTCCGTGCATGGGCAACTTCACTTTTACGTCACACAGGTCCAGGTTGGCGGGATAAATACCCTTGTCCTCGCTCCCTAACACCAATGCCAAGGGTTGCTTCATGTCCGCCTGCGTATATAGTTGGTCGGAATGTTCCGTGGCGGCAATTATAGTCAGTCCCGAATCCTTCAGAAAACGCAGCGTATTTTGCATGTTCTCCACTTTGCATACGGACAGCGAATGCAGGGCACCGGCGCTGGTCTTAACAGCGTCTCCGTTGATGGCGGCACCTCCGCGGGCGGGAACGACCAACGCATCCACTCCCGCACATGCACACGTACGGGCAATGGCACCGAAATTGCGTACATCCGTCACACCATCCAGCACGACCAGGAAAGGTACTCTACCCTTCTCATACAGCATGGGTACAAGGTTCTCAAGGCTCGTAAATTCAATGGGAGACAGGAACGCAATCACGCCTTGGTGATTCTTGTCGGTAAACTGATTCAGCTTTTCTACCGGAACTTTCTGTACCGGCGTGCTCAGACCTTCCAAGCGTTTCAACAACTCACGCGACAAGGACGAAGACATGTCTCTGCGAAGCAATATTTTATCCATTGTCTTACCGGCATCAATGGCCTCAATCACAGCACGGATACCGAAAATCATCTCTTTTTCTTTCGGTCTGCGGGTCTCGTACTCTTTCTTTCCTAACATCATATACTCATTTTTGGGGGTTAGTAAATCAACCACTGCAGAAATTTCTGCGTATCTTCATCATAACTATAACTGTCCGAAAGGCGTTTGCCCTCGGGCGACAGTTGTACATAGTACGGCTGGGCGTTGGCGCCATACTCGCTACGCTGCAGGTAACTCCACTTGTCACCAACCGTTTTCAGCACACGCTCTTTGCCATTCTCCGTTACAACAATAGGTGCCGGCAACGACTGCTTGTCATCCACAATTAGCGAGACAATCACGTAATGGCGAAGCCGCGCCTCCACTTCAGGCTTGGACAGAACCGCCGCTTCCATCTTCCGGCAGTTCACGCAGCCGTAACCATTGAAATCGAGGAAAATAGGCATGTTGTGCTCCTTTGCGTAGCGAAGTCCTTCATCCATGTCGTCAAAACGCACTTCGCCACCTGCCCGAGACGTCTGATTACCCTGACCTGCCACCCAATCCTGCGTGGACATTGGGGGGGCAAACGCAGAAATGGCGCGGAGAGGAGCACCCCACAAGCCGGGCAACATATACACGGCAAAAGCCAACGACACTAACGCCATGAAAAAGCGGGGAACACTGACCTTGCGGTGGTCTTCATCATCGTGAGGGAAAGAAATCAAGCCCAACAGGTACACACCCAGCAGAGCAAAAATAACAATCCACAACGACACGAACACCTCCCTGTCAAGCAGATGCCAACCGTAGGCAAGGTCCGCTACGGACAGGAACTTCAGCGACAACGCCAACTCTAAAAAAGCGAGGGTCACCTTGAACCGGTTCATCCATCCACCCGACTTGGGCACTTGTTTCAACACGCCGGGAAACATGGCAAACAGAGAGAATGGCAACGCCAAGGCAATGGCAAATCCCAACATGCCAACTGTCGGAGCCAGATACGACTTGCCTGCTGCTTCCACCAACAGCGTGCCAATGATAGGACCGGTACAACTGAAACTGACAATCACCAGCGTAAATGCCATGAACAGTATGGAAAGAAACCCGCCCGTCGCACCGGCTTTGTTATCCAGTTTGGTGGACCACGAAGCGGGCAGCGTCAGTTCGAATGCGCCAAAAAACGAGGCGGCGAACAGCAGCAGTATGCCAAAGAAAATCAGGTTGACCACTGCGTTAGTGGATAGTGCGTTCAGGGCAGACGCACCGAAAATCACGGTGACAAGCAATCCCAACCCTACGTAGATAATGATGATTGCCAGACCGTACAGCAGCGCGTCACGGATTCCTGCCTTGGCAGTTTGTCCCTTGGCGGCACCGGCTCGTTTCAGGAAGAAACTGACCGTCATGGGGATAATCGGCCATACACACGGAGTGAACACCGCCAACAAGCCGCCGAGCAGTCCCATCAGAAAAATCCACCATAACGACGACTCTTCTGCGCTGTCCATCGGTTCTGCCGCTTGGGTCGTCACTGTTTCTGAGGTCGCTTCCGCCGTAACGCTAAAATCCCACGTCTCGGGAGCGAGGCACTGACGGTCGTCACACGCCATGAAGGTAACCGAGCCGGATATAGGTTCATTCATGCCTACCCTCACCTCCTGCCGGAAGACCGCTTTCGTCACGTAGTAAGTGAGCGTCATCTCGAAGTTGGCATCGTAGTCGCTGTGCACCTCTGCATCGGTAGTGGTCTTACCTATGACAGGGCATGCATACTCAAAACGCGTCGCCACGGGACCGTCTTCCGGCAAGTCCTGCGTGTACAGATGCCACCCTTGATCAATGGACGCAGTCAGCACCACCTGTGCCGTCGAATCCGTCAAACGTTCAGCGGTTGCCTGCCAATGGATAGGTTGCAGTATCTGTGCCGACAACGCCACCGGCAAAAGCAATAATAGATATATCAGTCTCCGCTTCATAACAAATTGTCAAAAGGGTTTGGCATCCGATGGCATTCTCCAGTCCCCGCGCGGACTGAGGGACACATGCGTCACTTTCGGTCCGTCCGGCATGCACGAGCGTTTGTATTGTTGGGCAAAGAACCGCCGCATGAACGTCTCCAACCACTTGCTGATGGTGGAACTGTCAAAACGGCCTGCAAACGCCTGCTCTGCCATGAACTGTATCTTCTCACGCGTAAAACCATACCGCAGGAAATAATAGATGAAAAAGTCGTGCAGTTCATACGGTCCCACCTTGTCCTCCGTCTTTTGCGCTATATTGCCCTCCGAATCCGTGGGCAGCAGTTCCGGCGAGACAGGGGTGGCAACGATGTCGGTCAGTATCTGTTGGATACTTCCGTGGAAAACATCTGTGGCGCAATAGGTTACGACGGCCCTTACAAGCGTCTTGGGAACACCGGCATTCACGCCATACATACTCATCTGGTCACCATTGTAGGTCGCCCAACCTAACGCTAATTCCGACAAATCGCCCGTGCCAACCACCAAACCATTGTACTTGTTGGCAAGGTCCATCAGTATCTGCGTACGCTCGCGGGCCTGCGCATTCTCATAGGTGATGTCGTGGTTGTCAGGGTCGTGTTTGATGTCCTCGAAATGTTGCAACACCGCATCGCGGATACTGATCTCCTGAATGGACACGCCCAACTCTTCCATCAATCGGATGGCGTTATGATAAGTGCGGTCACTGGTACCGAAACCCGGCATGGTCACGCCTATCACTTGCTTGCGGTTATAGCCCAGACGGTCTGCTGTCAGGCAGGCGACAAGCAGTGCCAACGTTGAGTCCAGTCCGCCGCTGATGCCTATTATCATCGCCTGCGCATGGGTATGTTCCCAACGTTTGGCAAGACCGGATGTCTGTATCTGCAGTACGTCCTCAAAGCAGTCACGCGCCTCTTCCGCATTCTCCGGAATGAACGGCGAACGCACGAACATGCGGTGCATCGGCTGTTCTTCGTCCTCATAGTCAAGCGGTGCTACATACACTTTTCTGTAGTCGCCATGGTGGTCATCGGTAAAATTGGTGTTCCGCTGACGGTCTGTACGCAGGCGGTCCACGTCCAACTCGCTGATGGTCATATGGCTCTCACGCAGGAAACGTTCTCCCTCCGCAAGCAAATCACCATTCTCCGCTACATATGTAGAGCCGCTGAACACCACGTCTGTCGTCGATTCCCCCACGCTGGAACTGGTGTAGATATATCCGCAGTGCACACGCGCCGACTGCTGCAAGATCATCTGCCTGCGGAACGCACGCTTGCCGGTTATGCAGTTGCTGGACGACAGGTTGAAAATCAGTTCGGCTCCCTGAATAGCCAATTGCGTGGAGGGCGGCAGCGGAGACCACAAGTCTTCGCACAACTCCACACCGAACATATATCTGCTGGTCGCGAACAGCAAGTCCGGACCGAAGGGCACATCACCCGACCACAGTTCTACCGTTTTCTGCGTTGTCTGGCGGCCCGGCGTGAACCAACGTTTTTCGTAGAACTCGCCGGTGTTGGGCAGGTTCACCTTGGGTACTACGCCCACTACATCGCCGTCCGTAATCACAAAGGCGCAGTTATACAGGTTGTTATCCACCTTCAGCGGAGCGCCGGCAATCACTATCAACGGCAAACCCTTCGTCTCTGCACATATCTGTTCCATCGACTTCAGGGCGTTTTCCTGCAACTGACGCTGGAAAAACAAATCCGCACACGTGTAGCCTGTTACGCATAGTTCCGGAAAGCACACCACCTCCACTTGTTCCTCCACGGCTTGATGGATTTGCTCTATTATCTCTCTTGTATTGTACTCTGTGTCAGCCACTTGCATTCTTGGCACAGCCGCCGCCACACGAACGTATCCTAATTCTTTCTGCATATGAACATACAATTTTGTGCAAAATTACAAATAAAATTTGACATATGCAAATATTTTGCAGTTTTTTTTCATTTTTTATATACAAATTTACCATTCCCCCACTCTTTGCCCCATTTCATCACCACGCACAATTTACCATTCTTCGTCCCTTTCAACATTTTCAGCACCATCCTCAAAAACACCACTCTCAATTTTCCATACTCCATCACCTCTATAGTATTATACTACGTATAATACGTGCATATTGCCTTTTTTCCACTTTCATCGGGACCTGATGATAGGAGAGGCATACCTTCAAGCGTCCAGTGGACGGCACTGCATAGATACAACTTTCCCTCCTAAGGTACGCGCGACTCTTCCCTACCATAGTGTAGAAGTTCCATGCAGCAGAAACCAATATAAAAATGAGCCAATGAGCCAATGAGCCTTTCGCTGAGGCAACTTATTTTCGTGATTATTAGATGATTTCCATGCAAAATTGTTAGGCTCATTGGCTCATTTGATTTTTACAAATAATATCGCTACTCCCAGCGTCTTACCAAGAACCGATTGCCCTATTTGTAAAATTCAAATTTTACATTTTACAATTTACATTCCCCAATAATAATTTTATTCCCAATGTATTGTAAGACATTGTAAAATGTAAAAAGTAAAAAGTTGTTTTACAAAAAGCATACTAAGAGCCCACCTCAGGTCTTTTCATCATACGGTCATCATACGGTCATCATACGGTC
>ODAI010199660.1_pt1 | contig 12373 bp, 10 predicted proteins | sample 1539321 | NCBI WGS metagenome assembly ODAI01 (sample SAMN02144231, study PRJEB22623) | gut metagenome | biome: sheep rumen | host: Ovis aries | place: New Zealand
GGAAGAGATGGAAGGTATAAGCCGCGCGGACCGGCTCTGGATTACATCCATGAAGGTGTGCGGAAAATACTGCGGATGCCATCAGATGCGGTCGCGCAGTTTTTTCATAGGCGGATATCAGTTTCCCCTGTGCGCCAGGTGCACCGGGATTCTGGCCGGGCATGTGATTGCCATTGCGGTATCGCTTTTCAGGGATGTTTCATTCCGGAGCCTGATCGGAACAATACCGCTTATGGCGGATGGAACGGTGCAGCAGCTTACATCCTACGAATCCACAAATTTCCGGAGAGTATGCACCGGGATTCTGTATGGTTTTGGAACGATGAGTGCCTTTATTCATGGAATCAGGCAGATCGCGATTTACATAAGGAGATCACTATGACGATTGAGAATATGACCTGGACGAGAGAGCCTGCCGCCTGCACAATGCAGCCTGGCCGCATCGAGATTACCACTGCGCCTCATACGGACCTTTGGCAGAGGACTTACTATCATTTCCGGAACGACAATGCTCCCGTGCTGCAGATGGAAACAGATGACAGGTATTTCTCCTTCATCGTGAAAACGGATTTCAGCGGAAGCCACCACCGCTTTGATCAATGCGGCATCGTCATGTACCTTGACAGTGAAAACTGGCTGAAGGGATCGGTGGAATATGAAAATGAATCCTTCCAGCATCTTGGCTCTGTCGTGACAAACCATGGCTATTCTGACTGGGCTACCACTGCCATAGGGACAGAGATCAAGGTCATGTGGTATCGCTTCAGCAGACGAGAGGATGACTATTGCATCGAGTGTTCCCAGGATGGGGAACATTATACGCAGATGCGGGTCTGCCATATGTGGGAGGGAGCAGGCACGATTCGGTTTGGAATCTACGCGTGCAGCCCGGAGGATTCCAGCTTTACAGCCGTATTTACGGATATGGAAATCACTGACTGCGCATGGAAGGCACATGACGGCCAGCAGCCTGACTCATGATTCAAATACCCCCCGAGCGTTCCGGCTCAGGGGGTTCTTCTGAAGAATCCGTAAACAATTAACTGGAACCTCTTGCAAAGATCACTTTCATGGAATCCTGCAGCCTCTGGTGATGAACACTGGTCGCATTGAAATGCACTGACCTGAAAGCCATCTGCATGATAGGACCTGTCGCGAAAGCACAGATCAGCGTGCCGATGCCCGCAGGCCCTCCCAGCATCCAGCCAATCAGAGTCGCCATGCTCAAAAGCGCAATGCTCACTGCCCCGATGGGAATCCGTCTGATCCTTTTGGCCAGGCCGATTAACAGCGTATCTCTGGGTCCGCATCCCAAAGACGCAATCATGTACCCATACTGTGTGTAAGCCAGGATGACCAGGCCGGCCAGCATGACCACAACCCCGGTCACGGGGGAATCACATTTCGGCACGATATGTGTCCAGTTGAAGAAATCCACTGCCTTTCCCACAACTACCGCATCTATGAACATCGCGATCCCGATCGGCTCCCTCAGCAGGATGTCAATGGCCAGAATGGATAACGATATCACGATGGACGCGTTTCCGTACAGAATGCCAAAGAATTTTGACACGCCAAGGTTCAGGACATCCCAGGGCGCTGCTCCCAGATTCGCCTGGATCGTCAGATAGATCCCAAAGCCATTTACAAACAGGCTTACTGCAGCGAGCATCATATTCGCAATGATGGATGCCGTATTGTTATTCTTTCTCAAACCCGTAAACATTCTCTCTGTCTCAGCCTTCGTGGCTTCAATCGCCTTCAACTCTTTTAAATAGCCAAAGAAGAAAAGGAAGAAAGCACCGCACACCGCTGAACCCAAACTATGGCTCACACCTTCTCAAATGCCATACGCGGGTCTTTGTCCTCATGAACGTAGATCGTCCCGCAATGGATAAACCCTTCCTTTTTCAGCATATTTTGCATGACCACGTTGTCTGAATGGGTATCAATCCGAATGTGTGAACACTGTTCTCCCGCCCATTCGATCACATCATGACCGATGCCCTTCGCTTTTCCATTCCCGGCAATGCGATGTATGACACCATAAGGACTGTGATCAATCCAGGAGCCATTCTCGATCCTATCATAAGTTGGTTCGATATTCTTTCCCTTATCAAAGAAAAACACGCCTGCAATCTGGCCGTTCTTTATGAGAACATAGCTCTTTCCGGCAGCAATGTCAGCTCTGATCAGTTCTTCCGGCGGCCAGTTTGCCGGCCCCCACTGGTTTGGATTTCCATGCGCTGCCATAAATGAACGCGCGTATGTGTATGTTTCCATGATATCCGGGAGGTCTGCCATGGTTGACTTGCGGATTAAACTCATTTTTCATTTCCTTCTGCTTTCTCCGGCTTTGTCTCATCCGCCACTTCCTTGACGAAGTCAGACACTTCCTTTATTGCATCACTTATAACAGGCTTAGCCGCTTCATAAGCTTTATTCATCGTCTCCACGGCGTTCTTACCTGCTGCCTCCGCCTTTGGCTTTGCATCCTCGGCCATCTGCTTTATCACAGGAACAGCATCCCTGGCAGCCTGCCGCACGCTTCTGACCATCTCCTTCACTGCGGGCTTCGCCTCTTCACCAATCTCCTTTGCCTTTTCCATTGCCTGGCTGCCGGCTTCTTTCACCTTTTCCTTTGCAGCATTCTTTGCCTGTACTACAGAATCCCGTATTTCATCTTCAGGAAATGATGATTCGATGGTTACTTTTGTTTCTCTGTAGATCTCTTTCCCTGACATACTTTTCCCTCCTGAGAATCAGTCTAAGATTGATGAATTGCCGTATGACGTAAGAACGAAGCATTCAGTTTTTCACTCCCCCATAGCCACATAAAACAACCCGTCTGCTCCAATCTTCAGCCGCAGCGTCTTCACATACTTCTCATAAAACCGCTTCATCTCTCTTTCGCCTGCCGTGATATAGGCATCGGAGTAGATCTGTCTCGTAAGCTCCCATCCATTCTCTCCGACCACATTCGGCAGGTACTTCTCCAGCACTTTCTTCAGCACGGTTTTCTGCAGCGCCCCCGCGTTCTCCATGTAGAAATCATCCATGGCGCAGTGGAATATGGACCTTGCACTTAATGATTCCTTTATCGCATTACCGCATTTGCCGTACTCATACATGACGAGAATCATGTCATCGGGGAGCGAGGAAATCAGTCCCCAGAAATCAGAATCACTTGAGCAGAGGATAAAGGAATCAACATTGTCTCTGTAATATGCTGCCGAGACTCCTACCGCCATCTGTATATCCACGAGGGATTTGGCATCTGTCACTCTCGGGACTTCAACATGCTCAACAGGGATGTCAATCATACGTCCGATGTAATCCCAGGCAATCGTGGTATGGTAATCGTCAAACAGAATGATCTTCTGTACGAGCTTCATATCCCTTGGATCCAGGTTCTTCAAAACACCGTACAGCTTATACGGATCCACATTCTCACAGTCCACGACCATCAAAACATTTTCTGACTCGTGGATGAAATGGTATATGTTCTCCTTCGTATCATCCGATGCGTCCCGGTACTTATAACTGTCAAGAAACTGTTCACCATGCTGCGCATATAAGACTTCAAGAAACTTTGCATCCGAATACAGAAGATATCCGCAGTCTACCGGCTCCCAGTACATATACATCTGGAAGGGATACAGTGTTTTCTTCGCCCGGTACTTATTGTACTCAGCGATCATCACGTCATTCTTATTGTAGCGAGGGATCACAAACAGCTGCCGGATATAGTCGAATCTGACAGATTCAGGAAAGAGGTTCCTGCATGCATCAATATTCTCATCCATAAGCTTCGTCAGATGGAGCATATACTTATCCGACCTGAAGTTTGGCTGGACAACATACACACCCCACTTGAACAGGGTCTGTATCTCACCTTTATCAAAATAACCCATCCGGTCAAGGTTTGAGAGATTATACCGCATCTCGTTATCAATATTCAGAAAGTGGTTCATGATGGTGGTGCGGATCTTTGACAGATAGCGGATAATCGTAGCAGCACGGCTTTCCCGGAGCTGTTTCATAAGCAATCCATAATGATGGCTGTAATACTCCTCCAGGCGGACATCATCAATTCCCAGCATGTATGCGGTGATCGCGGCGACCTCTGCGCGGCTCACGGTTTTTATTGTTTTGGTTTCTCCCGTCCTGCTGTCTTGAACCGTTAATTCTTCATCCGGGAGAACCAGATTACCAAGGCTTTCCAAGGTATAACGTTTTCCAGACATTTACGGTCTCCTGTTATTGCAGTATCGTAACTGTTCAGAACCTGTTCTGAACAGTTACGCATTATCATCTTTTATATAATCGTTCTCAATTCTCTATGCGATTCTGTTCAGAATTATAGCACAGGGGAAACGAACCTGGTATCCATTTCCATACGGAACGTGCAGCTCCCCTCATATCTTCTCTTTCTGAAAACCGTCCCACTATGGGAAGCATCCTTCGGGGCGCACTGACCGGTACGTACACTTACCTGCCTGTCACGCGGCAGCCACCTTTACGAGTGTTCAAAATGGTAATACGCATGAACAAGGCTCCTGTATCCCAGAGACTTCAGCTTCTGGTAGGTGATACGATAACGTTTCTCGCTCAGAGTTCCACACATACAATAGCGGATCGCGTCCTGGATATAGTGGTCAAGCTCCTTCAGGGACGCAGTTTCCGTAATTACGGGAAAGAGCCATCTGGTCCAGACCAGTTCCTTCTTGTGATTCTGACCAAAAAATACCCTGTTGCAATAATCCGCCATCTGCCTGCCGCATTCTTCATCGGCAATGCCGTTTTTCCGTTTCAGCCTCAGCAGATAGTTGGCATGCATACGAATCTTTCTCTTCAGCTTCCTGATCGAGTGATCTGAAATATCTATTTCTCCATCCCTTAATTTGCAGCCCATAATCTCAACCTCCCCTCCGGGCTCGATCAGGCAGGTTTTTTCCGGATTCATGGACAGTTCTTTCTCCCGCAGAACCTGAAGGAAATGATCGAGATAGGATTTTGCCTCCTCTCTGCTTTCCGCGAAGATAATAATGTCATCCGAATACCTGCAATAAAGCGGCGACCTCGAGGCGTAATATTCATCCAGCTCCATCAGATAAACATTCATAAAAAGATTGGACAACGGAACCCCGCCCAAACCGCCGGGACTGGCGGAAACAATTTCGCCATTTGGTTCAATGCACTCCCTGCGCAGCAGAAGAAACTTCAGCAGATCCAGAAAGGCCGGATCATCCCCCCAGAGCTTCTCCAGCATAGGGATGATTTTTTCAGGAACGATAGATCCTACATAATTGGAAATATCGGCTTTTACGATATAACAGCGGCTGCGGCTTTCACTTTCCCGAAGGAGCTTCAGAATATCCTGGGCCGTCCGGGAGGTCCGGAAGGAATAGAGGCTGTCGGAGAAAACATTGTCGTAGTCTCTCACTGCAAAGGCGATCAGTTTAAGCAAATGATGAAAGGTACCCTGAAAGCGGTAAACATCCCTTTTACGGCCGGAGAGATTCTTTGGAACCTTGTAATGGTGCGGAGGCGATATCCGGTAATCTCTGCTGATCAGCTTCTCCAGATCAGCAACACAGGCGGAAGAGGAAATATAGTTTTTCATCTCCCGAAAATCCTGCTCGTCATAAACAGGCCTGCTGCCCTTATGACGCAGAAAAGCGTCCCTCATTTCCCTGCTTTTGCAGCGGTCTAAAATCCCCTGTTTTTCATATTCAAAATGTGTCCTTACCGGAACCTGTCCAAGGGGTTCGTCATCCGGCATTCCGAACAGATAACGATATACCTTGTCAGGAGCAGCAAAATTTGGACCTGTGGTAATCATCAGGCGGTTTCCTTCGATCTCCAGCCCTCCCACAGATTGCCTTAGCTGCAAAGTGCCGGGAAAGAGAAAGCCCGGAAACCTGATCTCGTAACGCCACTCTGTTTCTGACAGCTTCTCCCTGACCAGCTCTGACAGTTCTTTCATATCTCTTCCATCCGGAAGCTGCATGGAAAAAGTGACCTCCCGGATCCGAAGCGGATGGGGGATCTCCCGGATCTCCCGAATATGAAAGTTTACTGCATGGTCTTCAATCCTCTGTTTCAGCTCCTTCAAATCATACCGGCTTCCCAATGCGATATTGGTAACATTGCTCCCTCCGGCTGTATGCTCTATACTGAGCTGGCTTCCCAAAGATTCCACACTTTCGGGGACAAAGGAAACCTCTGCCTGAAACAGGGCACGGCGGATTTCACTGTCCCAGTAAGACGTGGAAACAACTGAATGAAGCCAATCGTAATCATATTCCAGAAGAACGTACTGGACAGGCGCTGCCGCATTCCGTTTCACCGGATGCTGCAGTTCAATCCTGCGGTCTTCTTCGCGTTTCGCGGGCAATTCCCGAAGCATTTTTTTCTGTTCTGAGCCGCAGCCGCTGCAGCCCGAAGAACAGACAGGATCCGAAACCGGCATCTTCTCCTTCAGCCAGCGCAGATTCCGGTCTCTCTGCGCAAGCCTTGCCTCCCATCTTTCCACTGATTTATCATAAACTCTGTTATCCATTCCTAATATAACCTCAATTTCTCTTGCATTCCGGCCCTGCATAAAATATAATTCTTTCTGAGAGGGGTGCATATTTATGTATTTCCGATGCACCGGACAGGCTTGTGTCAAAAGGGCTCAGGAAAGGGCTGCAGGCTGAAGCCGGTGCCGTGGGTTCTTCAAAATACCCCCTCTCTTTTTTGATATTCAGGTCTTATATCCCCTGTTCTTTTTGAACCGGCTGAAGCTGCTTCCGGACAAGGTCTGCAAACTTCCCATTCTTTTCCATCAGTTCAGAATAAGATCCTTCTTCCGCAATCCGTCCATTTTCCAGCATGATAATCCGGTCAAAATGTTCAACGGTGGACAGTCTGTGGGCAACCATGACCACAGTGGCATTCATTTTACCGATGTTCTCCAGAACCCTGGTCTGGGTCAGATTGTCCAGCGCAGATGTAGCCTCATCCAGAAACAGGATCCTCGGGCGGTTCAGAATCGCCCGGGCCAGAAGCAGGCGCTGGCGCTGTCCTCCGGAGAACCCGCTGGAATTTGATTCGGAAATGGAGGTCTCCATTTTAAGGGGAAGGGAGCGTATATAATCTCCAATCTCCGCCATATCCGCGGCTTTCCAGATCTGCTCCTCATCCATCCCCTCTTCATGCCCGAAGGCAATGTTCTCGGCGATGGTTCCGGGAAACAGTCTGCTGAACTGAAACACGGATCCGATACATCTGCGTAGGGATTTCAGATTGAATGATTGCAGCGCTTTTCCGTCATAAAACACGGCTCCGGACAGGGGGCGCTCCATACCCAGCAGGATCTTCAGCAGCGTGCTTTTTCCGCATCCGCTCTCCCCTGCGATAGCCACCTTTTCCCCTTTGTGAATATCAATCGATACCCCCTTCAGAACCATACGGCTTTCATCTTCATAGGAAAAGCAGATATCCTCCGCACGGATATCCCCGCGCAGCCTGTGAATATACTCCAGCGTATCCGTTTCTTCCTTTTTTTCCTTGAAAACAGGAGCCACATTCCGGCACAGAAAACCGATCTGCAGCATATTCTCCATAATATCAGTCAGAGAATAGACCACGCTCATGATCAGGGAAAATGAAGCGGTAAAGGTCAGGTAGTCCTCAGCACTCAGGCCATTCCATATGGATACGCCCAGCAGGGAAATCGTGGAAAGAATCGTAAGCGCCATCAGCAGCTCCGTACTGTATTTCAGCAGGAACGGCTGCTGATAGGTCAGGGAAAGCCTTTTTCGATACATCTCCGCCCAGCGGGAATAGATGAAGGATTCGCACCCCAGGCCCTTGAGCTTCTGAATCCCCTTGATGGAGGAAAAAAGGAATCCCGTATATTCCATATCAAGGTCTAAAAGCCGGATCTCATTTCTTATGCTATAAAGTGCCGACATAAAGGACAGGAGGATCCGCAGCGCAATAAATGCAAGTGCCGGCAAAAACAGCTCAGACGCGAAGGAACGCATCTGCACCAGATAGGCGGTGGAAAAAGCCAGATTTAAGAGTACATCCATGAAAACATCCAGGATGATCGTTGTAAGGCGGCAGCAGCTGTTGACCCTTTTTGATATCTTCCCTGAAGAGGTCCCCGAAAAATAAGAATGCGGCAGACAGAGAATCTGCGACATCACGGCCGACTCCATTTCCACACTGACCCGCAGTTTGGTATTCATCAGAATCAGGGATTTCACCAGGGTAATGGCGGATTTTGCCACAATCGCAATGCCATAAATCAGAGCCGCTGTCAAAAGGCCGGAAAAAGCAGGACTGAGCCCGGAAATATAGCTTTTGTAGACCCATCTGCTTACAGACGGAATCACAAGTCCCAGTGCCGTAATCAGGAATGCCGCAATCACAAGGCCTGACACATCCCTGCCGGTAAGACAGGACAGGATATTCCATACAAAGGAGCCAAGTACCGAATCCTTTAAGAGAAAGGGCCTTGCGAATATATAACCTTTTTTCTGAAGCTTTGAAAGGTATCTGTCCGAAGCATATCCTTTGGAAGAGTCACGGGGACAATAATAGCGGCAGCCGGGAAACCCCGGCATCAAAGCGACTGCAGCTCCGTCTTCACGAAAAGCCAGGATATACGATGCACATGTTTTGGCGGAAACTGAAATGTCCTCCGAATATTCATACATGATGCCCAGAGGATCCAGCATGGTATCCAGAAGATCGGAAATCGTAAGAAACCCATAGAGACGCCCCGCCGACAGCCCCATGCGGTCCAGAATACAGAGCATGGCTGACTGAACATCATCCATTTCATTCTCAATACGAATCGGACTGTCATCCCTCACCAGCATCTGATCAGCGTTCTCTTCCAGACGAAGATTGTTCTCTTCTCTTTTCCGGATCAGCTCCTCGTACATATTCATGAAAGATGCTCTCCCTGTTATCCCACCAGCTTCCGGTAAAGTCCATTCAGCTGATACAGTTCCTCATGGGTTCCTTCCTCAACAATCCGTCCATGATCCATGACATAGATCCGGTCACAGTCCACAATAGTTGAAAGGCGGTGGGCCACGATCACACAGGTGGTTCCCTTTTTCCTGAGGGCACGCATTGCATTCTCTTCGGTAAGCGCATCCAGCGCGGAGGTGAACTCATCCAGGAGCAACAGCGCCGGCTCATGTGCAAGCGCTCTCGCCAGCTCGATTCTCTGCAATTCCCCCCCTGAAAAATTACGGCCGTTTTCCTTAATTGTAGCACTGTAATCCAGCTTTTCTTTGGTGATCCGATCATGAATCTGCGCATCCCTTGCAGCAAGAATCACCTCATAATTCTCAATCGTGCTGTCCCAAAGCCGGATATTGTTGTAAATGGAATCCTCAAACATGACAGGCTCCTGGTCCACCGTACAGACGGAAGAATGAAAAACCACATCCGGAATTTCTTCCCGGCGTTTCCCGTCATAAAGAACTGTACCGGACTCCGCTGTATAAAGATCCGCAAGTATTTTCAGCAGCGTGCTTTTCCCGCATCCGGTAGCCCCCACAATAGCGATCATCTGTCCCGGCAAGGCCTCTATACTGACATGGTCAAGGGCGAGACTGTCCCCTTGATTGTAGCGGTAACAGATATCCCTGGCACAGAGCCGGCCCCTGAGTTTTCCCTGCGGTCCGGTTTCATTCAAGGCCACTGCCGGCAGGCTGTCACGGTCTTCTATGTCCTTGATCCGTTCAATGTCCGCCCGCATGGATTGCAGCTGATTTGCGGAAGAGATGCAGTTATTGATCGAATTGGCCATACTTCCCAGCATTCCCTGAAACAGAGACATACCGCCCAGTGTGAAGTTTCCATGTACAACAAAATAAGCTCCGATGAAGAGCTGCACGCCCTGCAGAATATTTCCTGAAAGCACGCTGAGAACATTTGATGCCGCAAAGTAACGCTGCAGTTTCTTTTCTGCGTTTGCATACTGAATCCGGGAAGTATGCCACATTCGGTAAAATGCGCGTTCTGTCCCGGTGGACTTTATGGTGTCAATCATATTCATGCCGTTTAAAAGTGATGCATTTACATTGTTTCCGTATGTTACCATGCTTTTGGAAGCGATTGCAGTCATCTCCTGCAGGCTTCGGTTGAGAAATAGAATGATAGCCACGACCGCAATGCAGATCGCCGCAATGATATAATTATAGCTGAACAGAAAGATCACATAGATGACGGACATTCCTGCATCAATCAGCCGGGGAACGAAATTTTTGAGAATGGAGCTGTCCAGTGTGACATTCGTTTCCAAGCGCGACATAATGTCCCAGGGACTGTACTGTTCAAAAAAACGCATCGGCTGCCGGAAGATTTTTTTGAACAGCCTGCTGCCGGAGCCTGCGGAATTAAAACGGCTGGTTTTGCTGACGAGCCGGGTTTTCAGTATGCCGCATACCGTATAAAGGATCATCAGCAGAGCATACAGGAGCAAAAGCAGATATCCATGGTGCATCTTCTCCGGCTCCGTATGCCCCATATACTGATCCAGTATTCTCTTATCCAGCATGACCATGGCCAGATTGAGCCCTACACACACCACCGTAAATACCAGCATGGAGATCATGGGAGTAAAAATCGGACGAAGCCGGTTTTTTAACAGCCCGCCAAGAGAAGCATAGCTTCCTCCCGTTTCAAAGGACGGAGTTTTCTGAAAGCAGATCATCGTTCCGCTGTACAGAATTGCCAGCTTCTGCATATCCATCTTATATATGCCGCTGGCAGGATCGATCAGTGTAACGACATTTCCCCGTATTGACTGAATCAGCGCATAGTAGCGTCTCTTCCATATGATCATCACTGGAAATGTCTGGTTTTTCAGTTCTTCCACAGGCACACTTTTGATTGTTCCCAAAAGGCCGTAATGCTCTGCGGCCCGCAGAATCTGTTCCGGTGAGGATCCGTTGCGGGATGAAACGCAGATTTCCCGCATCTCCTTTATCGGAACAAATCGCTTGTAATATCCTAAAATCATACACAGAGCCGTTGCGCCGTTTTCGTTGCGCTGCATTTGCACCATAACCGGAATTTTCATGACAAGCCTTTCTTTATCTTCCTGGTTTTCATTACACTCAACCGGCTGTCGTCACCTTCCGCCTGATCCACAGATAGAGACCTGACAGCACGAGACACAGGGCGGCAATGATGCAAAACCACATTACAACCGTCCCGGGTGATACCTTATAAACCTGCAGGAAGAAATACGGTCCGTCAATCACTCTCAGGATATTCAGGATAAGCATAATCACGCCATACAGCAAGGTGGCCGCCATGGGAGCGAACACTGCCCTTCCAGGAAGTCTCTCCGGCCTCTCCATGAACAGAAAAGTCAGTACAGAAAGCAATGGCCCGAGGAAATGATTGATCGGTGCCACATTCTGCAGAAAGTAATATGCAAACCCCTCCTGCGGAGCAAGCACCAGAAGCGCTATCAGAAACGTAACCGTCAGGCAGACAGCGCTTACCAGATGCAAAGTCGATAGCCAGGATGGAATAACCGGTCCTTTTCTGCATAGCAGATATACAATAACAGCCGACACGATCATCTGCATGATATTGCTGTCAATTGTATAATATTTGAACATTGAGATACCAAAAGACTGTATGTCATGAATCCGCGCAGCCACTTCAAGAACAATCAGGATGATGTGGGCTGCCACGGCAATTCTTACAGCAAGCTTATTCTGCATGGCTGCGTAACTCCTTCGATTCGTTTTTTTCACATTTGCTTCCGTACTACCTTATACTCGTCCCCGTTCCGATAGTACGGACAGCCTTTATGATTCCCCTGAAGAATATGGCTATAATCATCCTCATCCATCTGGCAGTCGCAGACATATTCCTCATAATCCTCATCATAGATGAGATAAGCACAGGTAACACATATACTGTCCATTGTTTCTCACCCTTTCTATACAAGTATACACTGAATCCCCTTACTTGACCACAGCAGCTTTATCTCTTTTTCACGATTCTCCAATATCTGCAGTAATGCCACGATTACCTACAGGTTTTGACGCCCCGCAGTTACTGCAAAAATTCCCGGTCACAGTTTCTCCGCAGTTTAGACAAACCCATTCATTTGATGCTTTCCGGCTTCCACATATATTGTAAAATTTCCTGATACTTCAGATCCGCATGTATCACAAATCCATGTTTCAGATTCTTCGCAAACAGCATAAGTACAAAAATGGTAACTGTTCAGAACAGCCCGAAGCACTTGCTGCTGAGGGCGTATGATAGTGTAAATGAAGTGGCATCGGGCGATTCAGGATGCGAAGCATCGCCCGATGCGTAACTGTTCAGAACA
>ODAI013021389.1_pt1 | contig 12373 bp, 7 predicted proteins | sample 1539321 | NCBI WGS metagenome assembly ODAI01 (sample SAMN02144231, study PRJEB22623) | gut metagenome | biome: sheep rumen | host: Ovis aries | place: New Zealand
ATTCATGCTTGCGGTCGTGCCGAAAGTGATTTCGTGCGCATTCGCGTCGCCGTATGCTGCATTGACACCCCATTTGGACGCCATTGCGGACACCAAATTCGCGTCAATCTTTTGTACAAGTCCGTTCACCTTCGTCAATAACGTTTGGTACAATCCAACCATAAGCGGTTTTTGAAGTGTATTGACGCCATTGATTTGTGCGGCGGCGGTCTTTGTTGCTTCCGCTTCGTACGTGCGCATTTGATCGTCGGTGATTAGAATTCCGATTTTGGAATACATGCCGTGTCCGATCTCATACGTCTTCCATTCGGCGGTGATTGGTGTTTCGCAATCGTCACGATCCGTCGCGTCGGTTTCAACGCCACGATTCATGTATCGAACTTTTATTGCTTGATCCTGCCCTTTTGCAAGTTCGGACATATTGATCACTTCCGCCGTTGCGTTGTTCTCTAACAACATTTTGAGGAATCCAACGGGCGACACCTTCATTTGCGGATCATTCAAACCCGCGATCATGGCGATGTTTACATACAACGCCGTAATTAAACCAATAAGTTTCATTGTCGTTTTGTTTTTTTAGATTAAACATTCATTTTACGCATTGCCACTTCCGCCGCCGATCAAATCTTGCATTGATTGTGCGATTGCGCCGGTGACTTTCGACGTGTCAATTTGTTGTTGACCGCCCGCCGGTTGCGTCACGGGAATGGTAATGTTTTGATGTTGTTGCGGCGCGGGTTGCGGTGCGGTGACACGAAGCAATTTTGCGTCCGCCAATGCTTTGTCGGCAAAACCGGCGAATGTGTACGGCTTGTTGTTTGCGTCCAACAAATCCAAATCGGTTGCGTTGGCGTTTTTCAACTGCAATTTGCCGTCCTTGATCACAACAACACCGCCCGCCGTTGCCAATGCTTTGTCAAGAATTGCACGGGCAATCGTAACGTTTGTCGCTGCGTCCAATTGGTCGTTCGCGTAATTTTTGCCGGATAATTCGAAATCAATGAGTGATTGACGCATGGCGGCTTCGTGATCCGTCTTCAACTTCGCAATTTCGGCGTCTTTCGCAGTCTGCAATGATGTCAGTTGGTTTTGAAGTTTCGTCAATTCGCCATTCAGTCGTTTGACTTCGGTGTCCTTCGTCACGTCGCCCGACGCTTGTTTGGCTTCCAATTCCGCGATCTTCGCTTGAATCTTCGTCGCAAGAATGTCCATACGTTTGTACGTCGAACGTTCGGATTCGAATTCAGTTGTTGCGCCGTACGTTTCCGCAAGCGGGTTCAACTTCGCGTCGATTGCGTTTAATACCAATGCGTCGTAATGCTTTTTGACGTCGGTGTTGTTTTTCGCGCCTTCAAGTGACATAAGACCGGTGTTGATCGGGACGGCGACTTTGTCGTCGAATTCGATTTGTGCCAATTGCGGGTTCGCTTGAATGAACGCAACAAATGTTGGGTCGTTTTGCAGTCCTAATTTGGACGCCGTTGTGTTGAGAAAATCTCCTAATTTCATAATGATTTATGTTTTTAATTGTTTTTTGCCCTTCGACCGCCACGCGACTTCGGTTTCTCCGGTGCGGCTTCTTCGGATTTCTCCGGATCGGACGCCGGTTCGTGATTCTCCGGTGCGTGATCGGCGTGTGACGTTTTGATTTCTTCGATCTCTGCTTCCAATCGCGCGATTTCCGCGTCCTTCTTTGCGGCTTCTTCGCGCAAAGATTGGTTTTCGCGTTTCAGTTTGTCGCGATCATTGCGCAATTCCGCCAATGTGTTTTGCGCTTTTGCACGCGCGATTTCCGCGTTTTTCTCTGCGATCTTCTTGCGTTCTGCTTTCTCCACTTCGGGAAATGCTGCGAAAATTTCGGCTTCCGTCGGTGTTTCAATCTTCGCACCCTGCGAAAGATAAAATGCGCGGTTGCCTTCCGGTAATACGACCGGACGCCCGCCGTCTTTCGGTGTTACTTTGATAAATGCTTTCGTGTTCATAACTATATGGTTTTGATAAAACGTCGCAAAATTAGTAATCATTTTGAATATAAACAAATTTTCTTGATTATTTTTTTCAAGATTTTTTGTTTTCGTACCGGAAATGTAGTAATTTTGCACAAAATTTCTTCATGTATGAATATTGATCCTAAAAAATTGCACGGACGCGACTTGTTTATTTATTACACACAAGATTGTCCGGACGAAAATTTGATGTCCATTGTTCGCATGTTGCCGATCGCGCTTCCGAATGACGAAGATGTGTTCGCGGTGTTGGAACGTGTTGCCAATGGCGAAATGATCGACGTTTGCTATCCGTCCGAAGGTAACGTCCCAACCGGTGTTGAAAAGATCGGCGAAATTCCGGACGGCTTCTTGTATTTTACAAAGAATTGATAAATTCGACCATTTCCGCGTAAATTGTCGGCAAATACTTTTGGAAAAACGCATTTCCAATGAATTTGTTTTCAAAAGCGTGTGCCATATATTCGTGTGTTCGGTTTGACGGATCGGACATGTAACTTTTTGTGTGTCCCCAACCATACTTCGGCGTCAACGACATGATTGCGTCTTGAACGGCTGCAATTTGTTCGATCACGTCATGACGTCCCATGCCAAATTCTTTCACGCATTCTTCTTCCGACATGTTGTACGACACGCGTTTGTATATTTCGTCCAATTCTCCCGTAATCTTTTGCGCACGGCAAATTTTCACCTTCTTCATATATTCGTCATATCGGTATTCCTTCGAATTCCAACGATACGCCTTTTGTTCGGTTGTTTCGACCGCTTCCATAAGGTATTTGCGTTGACGTTCACGCATTTCGATCACGCGTTGATCATATACCAATCCACGTTGATTCACGATCGCGTGTCCGGTTTCGTGATATACGACGGATTCTTGTTCCCATGCCGAATTCAAACCACGTTTGCCAACTTCCAAATGTACTTCATATCCACGGCAAAAACTTCCGCCGCTTTTCTCCAATACGATTTTCACCGGACGCGCCGGATCAACCAATGCGAATATTGCTTTGTTCAATGTCGTTCCGCGTCCCTGCCAATATGACGATCCGGTCTTCAATTCTTCGGGAATTCCGGATTTGTTCGCCTTCCATTCTTCGATTTCCTTTTTGTATTTGGTGACGACTTGATTGAAGAATTGTATTTGTTGCAAACGTTCGCCGTTCGTGCGTATGGTTTCCCAACGCGAATATGGTGATATTTCCGCAACCAATCGTTGCATGATTTCGTCCGCACCAATGAAAGCCGCTTCGCGTCCCAAATCCACACATGCTTTGTGTGCCTTTTCCCACGCCGATTTTCCGTTGTCAATTTCTCTGCCTTTCACCATTGCAAGGTGATTCAATTGATCACGTGTCAAACGGCGATTTTCGAACGCTTGAATATCAACACCGGTGCGCAATGCGTCTTCGCGTATCTTGCGCAACCATTCCGCATAATCATTCGTCCATTCGATCCATTCTTCGTTGACTTCGTTTTCCGGAACGGGTTTCGGTTTGTTTTCGATCCGTTCACGTATGTGTTCCGGCACGGCTTCTTTCGCGATCGGGACTAATTGGTGACGACAATTCCAACCGCCGACGTTGATTTGGAAATTCTCCGGTGTTGTGTCTTCGATCATGCCTTTTGGCAAACCGGTTTTCGGGTTCAACGCAACGTGGATCACTTCGCCGGTCTTTTGTGATACGATTTCGCCTTTCAACAAATTCGGAATTTCCGAAACATGAATGTACGGGTGATGTTCGGTGATCACATTGCAGAATTCACGCGTTGTTTCGATCGTTGATCCGACATATTCGAACCATTCCGCGCCCAAATCGTCGGTGAACAATTTGTTGTTTTGACCAACATATTGCGTCATGGCGGTTGTTGCATACGTTCCGGCGTATCGTGCAAATGCCGATTGTCCGTCTTTCGACGACACCAATTGCGAACGGAAATCCGCAACCAAATCCGAATATTTCGCACCGGACGTCACCGCCTTCAACAACATTTTGTTGAGTTGATCCAACACGCCCGTTTGCAAACCCGCGCCGGTCAATCCGTCAATGGTATTCGCCACGGCGACACGCTGCATGGCTGCATACTTCGATTTGTGGTTTTCGCCCAACGTCTTTTGCGCAAACGCGTTGGAATAATACGCAACTTGCGTCCGGTATATATCGTCGAACGCTTGTGCCACTTCTTTGACGCCTCGCAAATATTCTTTGTTGTTGGCAACACGCGCCAACCGCGTTTTGATGTCGGACAACAACTTCAAATTGGCGGTTGTATTGCGAATGAACCCGCCGCCGTCAATGTCCAATTTCTTGATCAGTTCCACGGCGGAATCGAAGATCGCTTTTTCGGTCTTCGTAATGACACCCGCAAAGTGATCGGACATTGCGTCCATTTTTTGAACAATAGTGTTTATCGTTGCATTTGCCATGATTGGTCGTTTTTTCGCCATTTGGCGGACTTTCGCCCGCCGCATGGACACTTCTTCGTTTCAATTATTCTTCGCCGCTTTCGCTTGATTCGTTTGCGGTTGATTCGCTTGCACTTTGTGATTGTGAACCCGAACCGGATTGCGAACCGGAAAACATGCCTTTGAACATTGGTGATTCCTTCGGTTCGTTCGCCTTTTTCACTTCGTCGGCATACGTCTTCAAGATCGCACATTGTTTGCCGTAATCCAATTCGGCGAATTTGGCATTGTCACGCATTGCACGACGTACGAACGCGACGATGTTGCATGATATGATGTAATCCGATTCGGTGATTCCGTCGTTTTGGCGCATTGTCATTTTTGCGTCGTCGGACATACCGAACAACGGGTCAAGATCGAACGTGATTTCAACCATGCGCGCAACTTCCGGATCGGTGTTGAATTGCTTTTTGGCATAATCAATTTCCAATTCACGCAAGATCATTGGATTCACTTGTGCGTCGCGTGCGGCTTTCAATTCCGCCATGAGTGTTGAAGTATTCAAAATGTCGTACTTCGTCGGCACGTTGATCTTCGGCAACAATGCTTTGCGTGCGTCGTTGTTCGGCACAATGATCTTGTACCGGTATTCGTTAACAAAGAAATATACGTTGTCAAGAATACGCACGATGTCTTCGGCAATGGCGTTCACAAAGTTGTTCAATTCGTCTTTGTCGTATGCTTTCGCCGTTCCGGATTGCGCGATCGGTGTTTCTGCAAGAAATTCCATGTTGATCGCCGCCAATGCGTCATATATGTGTTGGCGCACGTGTTCGTCTTCAAACTTCGCGATGTCGGTTGACTTGTTGACGTACCCGATCGGCGGTGTCGGTATGGCGTTTTCGCCGAATTTCGACGCGTTGATTATATATTCGCCGTATGGTGACACGTTCGTCACCGATCCGCGACCATGACAATGGTGACACACCTTCGTTTCGTATATGTCGTTGCCGTGTTCGTCTTTTTCTCCGGTCTTGAACGATTCATTGCCCGTTCCATTGCAGACCGGACACGTCGAATTGGCGAACATGTATTTTTCCGAATGGATATGTTGCAAAATTTCCGCCTGCAAATCGGAATATTCGCGTGCGGCTTCGTCCAATGACGGAATCATTCCGGAAATACGCGATTCATAAATCGTTTCGTTATTGACGCGCGAATGATACAATCCGCCACACTTGAACGCGGGCAATATACCGATGTTGTGTTGATATATGCCGTTTTCGATCACGTCTTCTTTCGCGGCGGATCGTTGTTCGTACCGGCAACATTGCGTCGGCGTGATCACGTAATAAATCGCGCCATTGTCATTGCGCTTTTGTCCGTTTTCCGTGTAATACGTGGACGTGTCATGCGAACGCAACACCGCGTATTCGCCTTCGACGTAATCCACAATTTGATCGGAATTGAAGAAAAGTGCAATCGGGCGCACATATTCTTCGGGTTTGACTTGCATTTTTTCCGGAACGATCGCCACAATGCCGTTTGCGTCCAATAGATACGACCGCATGAGTACGGAAAACGCCCAATTGGTGATTGACGTGAAATGCGGGTATTTGCTTTCGCAATAGTCTTGCAACGTTTCGCCGTCTGCAATCTTGCTTTGCTTCGCCTTCGCGTCATACTGAATGTTCCAATCTTGCGACCGGCGGATTTTCTCCAATGACGAAATCACCTTCGACATTGTGCGTTTGGTGATCGGCACGTATATTTTTTCGCGATACGTTTTAATTGCTTCGGATTCGTTCGGGCGTCGTTCCTCGATAAGTTCTTTCGGCATTTCCCCGTATGCGTGTGTTTTCAGTTTCTGCGAAAGTTTGACACACAATGTCCGGTTTTGGTATATCCCGCCACCGACAATTTCTTTGACGGATTGCGGTGTCAATACCATTTGTCCGTCTTCGTTTTTGACTAAATTTGGCATGATCGTATATGTTTTAATTGTTTGAATTCCGTGAAGTGATATTTGCAACCATTTTCCATTCGGCTTTCGTGATCTTCGTGCCGCAATCCAATTTGGAATAGTTTTCCCAATTGATTTCGTACGAATCCGACTTCGTCAAACGTTGTCCGTTGATTTTTACGATGTCGCACGACAACGCCATGACAATGCGTTTGTGCCAATCATACGGCACATAATCGGTTTCGCACTTGTATTTCTCGTTGATCGTCGCGAACATGACAACGCGTTCGCCGGACAACTTTTCATACACTTCGTCTTTTTGTTCGGGTTGCGGGTCTTTCACCATGATCGGCAACCATTGGCGGATCGGGCGCGATGTCGTGAACGGCAAATCGAACGTTTCCGTTCCGCATGTGTACGACAACAACGACAATCCGCCGTCTTCGTTTTCATACCGGCGCAACAAATTCGAATATACGTAATCGTATGATGTTTGCGCGGTTGCCAATACGTAATTGCGTGCGTACAACACACGTTCGCCTACGCGGTTTTCGCCGTACGCTTCATGTGCAAATGCGTGTTCGTAATACGTCGAAATGACGGACAATTCGATTCCGCATGCAATCAATGTGTTGTATTCGGATTCGGTGAATCCCGAAAGATCAACGCCGCCGGTTGACTGAATACCCGTCATGAATTGTTGGTATTCATGCGATTCGTACGCAACGCCACGATGTGCGGCAATGATTTTGCCCGCCGTTGATCCCCAATTGTGACCGGCGGTCAAATTGCCGGTAATGTGAAGATTGTATTTCTTCGTGCGCGCCGTACGGAATAAGATGTGCGCGGCGGTGTCCGGAAATGCGACGTTCAACAAATCTTTGTGCGATGTATTCTTCATGAAATACACACATTTGTTTTCCGATTCGCCGAAGAATTTGCACATTTGCGGTGTGTCGGTAATATCCAACCATTCCGAACCATTCCACACGTAATATTTTTCCGTGTCCAATGTGTAATAAAATTCGTGTTCGTATTTCGGTATTGACGACGACCCCGCCATGCCTTGCAATACGGAATAATTTTGTACTTCGTGCGTCTTAATAACTTTGTTCGCTTCGATCACGAAATTTTCGTTTTGCGTACCCAATCCCAAATCTTCGCACCCGTCCGTTCCGGAATATATACCATGATACGGATATTTGGTTTCCGTCCATTGAACGGACGCCGCCTTCGGAACGCCGATACGTATGCGGAAACATTCGTCGGGTGCAACAAATTCGCGCGCTTTTGCAGCGTGGAATAATGCCGTGCCGATTTGGTAATTGTTCGTTGCCAATTCGCCGAACATGCTTCGTACATAATTGCCCGCCATGTCGCGGAATTTGCCGGACAATGTTTCGCCGTCACCATTCAAAAACGGCACGCCGGACGCGTCAACGATCGTGAATTCAGTTTCCGGACGTTCGTTCACGTCTGCGAAAAATGATATTCCTTCGTCACCGAAGACAACCGGCAATGGCATTCCGCATTCTTGCGGATCAATGGTCTTCGTGAATTTCAAAAATTGGTTTTCGTACATAATTTCATATTTTTGGAATCAATGTCAATTCAGTTTCGCCCGATTTGAACGTGAATGTCATTTCCTTCAACCAATACGACATTTCGTCAACGCGGATCAATCCGTATGGATTATGTTTTATCATTTGATATTCCGGAATCGTCAACGGATATTTGATTTTGAGTGTTTCCGCCTTCATTTTGGGCGTTTCGTTGGCGATTGGGGCGTTTTCTGCAAGTTGTCCGGACACATTCCCATTGGACAAATAAAAACGTTTGTAATTGCCGAATGATCGCGTGCCATAACATGTGAATTTTGCTTTGTAGTTCACCGAACCTTTTGTCAGTTCGTACGGCGATGTTGTGTTGAAGATCGCCAAACGCGGTTTCCAACGTTCCGCCATGCGACGCGGTGACAAACGCGGGTTGTACAATTCTTGCGCGTAATTGATGTTTTCAACGTCCGTGATTGAATCGCTTGCAACGCGATACGTAATGTCTTGTTTCGCCAATACGGCGTCGGCTTCCAATTCGAACACGAAGATGTTTTCGTCGTATTTGAATTCGTCCGATGTCGCTTCAATGGACTTGCGGCGCGTTTCTTCGATCGAATAATTGTCCGCGATCCATTTGCAGAGTTTCGACACGTCTTTTGAAACGGCTTTGATCTTCGATGTGAATGTGCGTTCCGAATGGATCGAATCAATGGCGTTGATGTCTTCGTTGGTCGTATATTTCTTATATCCGACATTCAACGACGTGATCATGCGGTCGGTATCAACGCGCAACGTCTTTTCATTCGGATTGTTGATCGTCAAAATGACGTTGTTTTGATAAAACCAATCCCATTGTTCAACGCGTACGTACAACGTGCCGTCTTCTTCAACAAATCCCCAACCGATACAATCCAATGCGTCCAATGCTTCGATGATGTCTTTGAATGACAACGGCATGTTTCGTTCGGTTTCTCCGTCCGAATACAAATTGCGTATTTTGTACCCGTTCGTGATCGCCTTTAATGCACCCGCACCAAATGGTCTTGCGCTTTGCGGCATGTATGTCGTCGGAAATTGATTGACGATCGAATCAATACGTCCGTACAAATTGGATTTGCACGTCAATTGGTTGTCGGATATACATTCAACGATCTTGTTTAATGCTTCGTGAATCGGCAATGCGTCGGTGAATACGTCTTGCGTATTGCCTTGCGAATTCAACGTGATTTTGACATACGATCCGGATTTGATTGTCGCGCGCATTGGCACGGGGTGATTGTAATAATGATGTATTGCGACGCCGTCGTCATAGAAATTGCGGTTTCGCATGGAAGCACCCAACAAAATTTTGTACGTTGTTTGATTTGTCAATTTGCCTTTCAAATGGAATGTGTGCGAACGTGACGAATTCGTGTATGTCTGCGTGTCAGTACCCGCCATGTAAACGCCGTCCGCGACGGGTTGTCCCATTTTGGTGTCACCATTCACAATGCACAAACGCGTCGTCATTTCTTGTATGCCGCCCGTTGGCGAATTGCCGAAAACGTCGCCCAACGCTTCCAACGTAACTTCGATGTCGTATTCGATGTCGTATTTGGCGTCCGATCCGTACTTTTCGTCCCAACCCGAACCCTTTGCGAACAATGCCGTGTAATAATCACCAATGACGGCGTCCCAAACGCGCGGTTCGCCCGCCTTGATTTCTTGTGCGATGTCTGCCATGCAATTGACTTCGCCGAATTCATCCAAACGCGGTGCGCCGGACGGCGGAATATTGATCCATTGATGTGATTTGTCGTCCGCAAGATTGAACCGGTTTGTGGAATCCGCGTCCCATACTACTTGTTGTTTCGCCGCGATGTCGTTTGTATATACGATCGTTTTGCGCGGCACACGAAGACGCCAAAATTCCGGTAAATGCGCCAACGGCGAACCGCCGATCGTGTCTTCGCGGTTCAAGTCCACTTCCGTTTCGCTTCGGTTGTTGAATGTCGTTTTGACACCTATTTCGCCGACTTTGCACGAAATCTTCGTTGCATTGCCGGACGCTTCCGAATACGTTGCAAGATCAACAACGCCCGTGTACACAACTTCGTTTTGCCACATGACTTTGTACGTCACTTCCGTGTCAATATTCGCGTTGTATGCGTTCCGGATCAGCGTTGCGGCATTGTAGTTCGTCGAATTGTAGAATTCCAACGTGCCGACGGACACTTCCGCCGACATGCCGTGATAATCGCCGCGTTTGATCGTGGTTTTCAGTCCGTCAAAACCGACCGGTTCGTCAATGGTGTGTTGCACGCCACCAATGATCAAATAATGTGTCAATTGCGTCAAGTCCATGCGGCTTCGTATTTATGGTTCAATATATGGTGTGTGTCGTTTCCTTCGGACACAAGAATTCCGGATCGGTCAATGTTGACGTGAACCGCCTTTTGTGCCGGTATGCGTACGTTGTCGGCGATCGTGCGTCCCAATCGGTCGTAATCAACCGGCAATCCCATTTGTTGCGCGATCATGTATCTTGCAATGTCCGAATCCACGTTTGGCATTGTTGGTCGTGCGCCTTCCGGAATGCCGTATTGTCCCCACAATTCCGGACGTGACAATTTGTCATGCGGTACGATTGACGCGCCTTGCGGAATATACATAAGTTCCGCGCCACGTTCACCAACCATTGCGTATTCGCCTTTTCCACCGGCACGACCTTTTGCGTATTGCGGCAACGGCTTTGCCAATACCATTGCCAATTGTGTTGCACCCAACGCCGCCGCCATTGCAGTCATGACGATCGTTGTGACACCGAAATCGGCTTTTGGCACGTCCGCCCAAATACGCATGATCGCCATTGCCGTGTTCATTGCAATACTGAATGCGGCTTCCGCTTTTTCCACGGCGGCGGCTTTGCGTTTCAATGCCAACTTTTTATCTTCCAATTCCTTTTCGGAAATGTACTTTTTGTCCGCGTTTTCCTTCGCTTCTTCGGCGTCGGTTGTGTACATTTCGTCCAAATCTTCCAATTCTTGTTGGATTTGATCTTGAACGAACCCGAAGATTTCCGACGCCATGTCGCCAACGAATTGAAGAATATTCGTCACCAATTCTTGTTGTTCCGCCATGCGTTCGGCGATCACTTCTTTTTCCTTCTCCAATGCTTCGCGTTCAATATCCAATTTGGCGTCTTGATATTCGCGTTCGGTGATCAACCCTTTCGACAATTGATCTTCGATTTCTTGCATTCGTACGTCACGCAAATTCGCTTCGTGATTTGCAAGCGTTTCACGCGCCGCACGGATTTGTTCATTGGTCGAATTTTCGTCGTTGAGAATACGCAATGCGGCGTTTTCGGCTTCTTTGATCCGCATTTCCGCCGCCAACTTCGCGTCGGCAACTTCGGCGGTTGCACGTGCCTTTTCATTCGCCGCCAAATCCGCTTTCAACTTCGTATCAATCGCCAATATCTTTTCGGCGCGCAATTCTTCGTTTTCTTCGGATCGTTCGATTGACGCGATTTCCAATTCGGCTTGTTTCCGCAATACTTCGGCGCGTGTGTCATATAGATATTGCCCGCCGAATGATTCAGCCATTGCCATGTCGTTTTCAAGACGCAACTTCGCCAATTCTTGTTGTTGTGACAATTCTTGTTGCGCCAATTCGTCATTGACACGTTGTATTTCTTGCGAACGTTGTTGTTCAAGTGCCTTGCGCAATTCGATTTCCGTTGCGGAATTGCCTTTGATCGCTGCAATCTTGCGGTCGAAGTCCAAATTGATTTTCGCGATCTCCTTTTCCGATCCGTCTTGCATAAGTGCGATCCGGACGTTCAACAATTGGTTTTCCGCTTCGGCGATTTCTTCGCGTCGGCGTTGTTGGTATTCGCGTTGTTTCTGCAATTTTTCTTCGTTCTGCTTCGTCATTTCGGCGACTTCGCGAATGTGTACGTCCTGCCGGTGTTTCTTGATGTCTTCGTCGTATTGTTCCCATGTTTCGCGCATTTCGTCCAACATTTTTTGTTCTTCGTCGGATATTTTCCCGTTGGCGGCTTTTTTCTTCGCCACCATGTCATTGTATGCGCGTACGGCTGCGTTGCGTTGTTTCATGAGTCCGTTTTCTTCGATTTGCGCAACTTCTTTCCACGATTTGCCTTCGGCTTCCGCAAGTTTCGCGGCATAATCGGATTCCGCCTTCGTGTCTTTGATCAACTCTTTCGTGCGTTCCATTGTGCCGTTGAAGTCGCGTTGTGCTTCGGCATTCTTCTTCGACCATGAGAAAAGCGCAATCAAACCACCAACCAATGCCGCCGTGCCTGCGACGATCAACATGACGGGGTTTGCCAACAATGCAGCGTTCAACGACCATGTTGCGGCGGTTGCACTTGTGGTTGCGGCGGTTTGTGCGCCCTTCGCCACGGCGTCCGCACCGGACGCGGCAACACCCGCCA
>ODAI010348695.1_pt1 | contig 12372 bp, 8 predicted proteins | sample 1539321 | NCBI WGS metagenome assembly ODAI01 (sample SAMN02144231, study PRJEB22623) | gut metagenome | biome: sheep rumen | host: Ovis aries | place: New Zealand
ATTTTACAGCTTTTCATGTGCTGTTATAGTCTGTTATACAAAAACGCTGCTCGCCAGTAATTTTAACGGGAGCAGCGAGTTGCAACACATTATGACAGCGAGCAGCAAACTATAACAAAATATAAAAGGTAGAATCTTTTGTGGGCAAATTGATATTAATAAATGTCTGCTTGTTCTTGCAGATAATCCCTGAACAGCGGCATTGCAAAAGAGATCTGAGATCGGTGTGTTTCTTCTATTATTCCTGCTTGCAGTAAACGCTTTTTATATGTAGATGCATAGCCTGATGATTTCCCTAGCCGTTTTGCAATATCGGATACTTTACTGCTTTCTGTATCAGGAAGCATTGCCTTTAAAAAGTCAATATCTCCTTTTGACAGTTCACGATAAGTATTATTTAATACTCCTGATTGGAAGTCTTGTTTTGCCAGAGAAATACCCTGCACAGCATCTTCTTCACTTATCACCTGCTTATCCCCACTTACATCCCACATCTGAAAACCCACTAGCTGCATCATATAGGCAAAGCCATCTGAAGCCTGTACAGCATTATCAAGTGCTTTGGGCTCAATGCATTTTCCTGCGGATTCTATAGTCTTACGAAATGCAGATCTAATATCTGTATCGGATATTCTGCCTAAATACTGCTGCCTAGATCTCCTGAGAAATGAGTCACTTTTATTGCCGATCAAATCACTTACCTGAGACGGGAGGCCAGCCATAACAAGAGCCAACTTTGTACCTTCACGCCTCAACAATTGATATATCGAAGCAAATTTGACCATTGCATCAATGTCGCCACGTACTTCATCAATCGTTATCAACAACCCAACGTCTCTGTCACCTAGTTTTGTCAACAATTCACTCATCTGAGAGCGCCAATTTGGCTGGTGATTCGAATCTACGGTCCAGCTCAATCCTAAAACAGATCCTATATCGATTCCTGTCAGATGTCTGCCTGATTCACCTGAAATAAACTCTGATGCCTTATCAATTGCTCTCTGAAGTATATCTTCCATCATATCTTCAGACGCCGATGTATCTGCTACTATCCAGCCCTTCTCCAACGCCACATCACCTATACAAGACAATAATGCCGTTTTCCCTGAGCCTCTCGGCCCAATCAATATGGTAGACAAATTCGGATCTCCGGGCCAATTATCAAAAGCTTTATTCATATCATTCAGAATTACATCGCGTCCTGCCAGATAAGGGGGAACGATACCAAATGTTGGAGTAAAGGGATTCTTCATTTTTGCTCCTTTTAATACAAATCATTTTGCTCTTACAAGTAGTATAGCACAACACTTTTGTTTTTTTAGAACTTTTTTGTTTTTTTAGAACTTTTTGTTCTTTAATGCTCAATATGACACCCTGAACGCCAAAAGTTATTTTACAGCTTTTCATGTGCTGTTATAGTCTGTTACACAAAACCGCTGCTCGCCAGTAATTTTGCCGAGAGCAGCGAGTTGCAACACATTATGACAGCGAGCAGCAAACTATAACAAAATATAAAAGGCAGAATCTTTTATGGGCAAAATCATAGATAACGACAAGCCCATAAACTGAATCTTTTGCATCAAAAGCAGATGACAAACGTGTGGCTTGGGTAGCTTGGGTAGTAGTTTGGGTAGTTTGGGTAGTGGATTTGGTAGTCCTACTGACAAATGAGAGTGTAAATACTGTTCTATCCGGTCCGAATGTCTCCTCGGTCTGATCACGAAGCAGGGTTTTTAACTTCGTCTTTGGTGCAACGGTAGTCTCCCTCCCAGTTGCGACGAAAAGTCCTAATCTCTTAAGCATCCAATAGGTATTACAAAAACACCATCATCTCTGCAATATCCATACTACGTACCAGTAAGCACTATTTTCAGGTCCGGTAAGCAAAGTGGCACTTGCTCTTCCTTTTCGTTGTACTCATGTATTAGTCGCTCTATAGTATTCAAGTGATCAGCGCCTAAGTCAATCTCACTGCTTCCAAGTTTAACTTCAATAAGTGCGTAACGGCCATCATCCAAATGAACTATGGCTGTAACTCATATCTTTGTTGACGATTGCTTGTGGAGGAAACTTGAGCATATATTGTTCCCCGTCATACAGAATAGAAATCTTGCTTCCGTTCGCACCAGCATATGCCTTATTCTTCTTCTGTAACTCTGTAAAATCTATAATATCAGCCATCGTGCTACTCCATTCTTAAGTATTTTTTCCTGAGATACCTTGCCTGATCAGGACTGATCACCTGATTGACTTCTGCATTATTAATGTCCGTTTGTAGATTACAGTAATCGCAATCCCAGTGTAAGTATTCTTTGCCATTATCAACTTTTTCCCACGCACTCTTCATTGTGCTGATTGATTCTACTAAAAAATGAGGCAATCCTCGTTCCAGATATGTTTTATCTACTGGTAATCCAGCTTCCTTGTCATGCGTCTGCGAAAGGTTCATGATATCTTCCATAGTACAGCCAAGCGCGCGAGAGAGCTGAAGGACAGTCTTCGCAGAACAACGTTCAATGTTGCTTCTACCAGAGCACATATCCATAATAGTAGTCTTAGGAACGCCACTTATCTTTGACAAACGATATTTTGAAATGTGTTTCTTCTCAAGCAACGACTGTAGATCCATATTTGTCACGTATAATCCAATCATCGAGGATGATGGTTGGATTTTTCCCTTTCTCCCGAATTCTTCGGGTAATTCAACTTCATCTCTGATATATTCATATCAGGCACTGTGGATCTGTACCCATTTTTTCACAGCACTGACTGGTAAGTAGGTGACTCAGACCACAGCGTTCGTCTACTACTGTTGATCAGTTTGTTAGCGCCTGACGCTTCTATTTACGTGATTACACAGCCGAACTCTCTGTGGGAGACTGCAGTGCCTAAATCCATCTTAAGGAGGTGCCTTTATGGCTCTTTACTTTGTCGGGATAGATATCTCGAAGTACAAGCACGACTGCTGCATCATTTCTGCAGCAGATCAGCAAGTCGTTGCCAAATTCACATTTCGTAACGACCGCGAAGGATTCGACACTCTTGTCGACACTCTCCAGTCCTTTGCAGAACCCATGGACGTAAGAATAGGGTTTGAAGCCACTGCTCATTACGCCCTTAACCTGGAACTCTTCCTTGAAAATGCTCTCCTCACTTTCATGGAAGTAAACCCGGTCCTGATCAGTAAGTATCACGAATCTTTGTCTCTTCGTAAAACGAAGACTGATCCAATCGATTGCGAGATCATCGCCCGCTGGCTGATGACAGTGGATTACAAACCCCATCCAAAAGGATTTTACCACTCTTACTCTCTTAAGTCATTAACCCGCTTGCGTGATCGTCTGGTCAGGCAACGCTCACTTTACCTTGTTAAGCTCACAAATGTCCTTGATCACACCTTTCCGGAGTTCAAACCTTTCTTCGGTGAGCGTTTCAGCAAGACTGCTCTCTACCTGCTCCAGAACTACGGTACTGCCGAAAAGATGTCACACATGAATTCGGCATCATATGAGAACCTTCGCTCTATTTCAAGAGGTAAGTTCTCTCCTCAGCAGTTCCTGAAGCTCAAGGAGCTTGCCAGGGACACTGTTGGTGTGAGCAATTCCATCTTTACCACGGAACTGAACAGCCTTCTTGATCTGTACAGTAATATCTCTGAAAACATCTCTGATATTGAAGATCAGATCATTAAGCTCATCAACGATGTGCATCCTCATTTCATGACCATTCCCGGCATTGGCCCGCTATCGGCAGCTGTGATCTATGCTGAGTTCGGAGATATCTCCAACTTCAGCTCACCAGCAAAGATGCTTGCATTCGCAGGTCTCGAACCGAAGATCAATGATTCCGGTACAGAGAATCATGGCGGCAGGATGGTCAAACGAGGCTCTGCACAGCTTCGCTATGTGATCATGAATTGCACATTGCCACTGATCATGCACGATATGACATTTGCTAAGTACTATGCCAAAAAGCGTAAAGAGGGAAAGCCACATCGTGTCGCACTTACACATCTGGCGAAGAAACTTGTTCGTGTCATCTTTGCTTTGGAGAGACAACAGATCGACTACGATCCGGCTCTGATTCGCTGACTTTTATTACACCTTTCTCTTCTAGTCGGCTGAGCAACGTACTCAGGCGGCTTGTTTGCTGTGCAATCACATATTTTTCTAAATATATCTATTTTCCTCTTGACTTAGCATAGTTTGTCACCTCTTAGCTTTATATCAACCGCCATTATTATATCGGCGTACCGACCCATTGTCAATACTGCCTATTTCTGACAATACCAATTGCCGGACAAACTATGTTCCTGAGCTTGTCCTCTTCCAGAACTCGTCCAGCATATCTCTCACAGCCCCCACTATCCTCTCGTCTTCATTATCAGACAAAGTAAGCGCCACAGACACAGGATCTGCCATGCCGTCCTTCCACAGAACGAGTCCCGGATCATATCTCCACAGCTCGACATATGCCTGCCATTCCGAATCCACCAGCTCTTTTTCTATTTTTGTTTTATCTATCCCATATGCGGCGAACGTTCGAACATCTCCCTGATCCAGTGTTGTACGTTCCGCTACCGCATCTTCTCCGGCAACATACAGCCTGGCATCTGTAGCTATATTCAGATATCCACCTGCTGCAACCGGAGAAAACATGTACTGTCTGACTTCATTAAATGTCTGCTTTGCATCAGTTTTCGCCGATAGCACCTTAGCCGCGCCATCTTTATGTGCAGCAAATGCCCCTGTGGCTTCGAGCTGCTTTGCCACTCTTGATGCTGTCATTGGTGTATATCCAAGCCCTGCCACCAGTGCAGACACTTTTATTTCCGGGACAGGATCCATGAACCATCTGATCAAAGCCAGCTGAGTAGCTATGGAAAACTTCTCTATTTCGTAATCCCTATCGGACTGTTTTGCAAGAAATGCTCCCATGAAAGGAAGAAAGACCTGATTATCAGATATGAACGGGATATTATTTTTCACAAGACTATCTCTCCTGAAACTCGTTATTTCCTCAAGATCCAGCGCTGCAGGAAGTTGTGTTATCTTTTCCGCAACGGATAAATGCTTATTCAACGTTGCTGCTGTAGCCAGATTATCGACCGGAGCCAGCAAAAGACAGGCACAGCCATTGACATCTGCCTGTGTGATATCATAGTTCCCGATTATATATAACGGTAGTTTTTCTACACCGTGAAAAGGTGTCCTTGTTATTGTCAGGCCAAATTTTGTATCCATATTCATTCCTTAACATTGATATTTATATATTAACATAATATATGTTATATTTCAAATAATAATGTTATGTAGTTTCATCCAGCACTTTATCACAAAAAAACAGCACCTGATCGGCAATGATCCGGTGCCATTTATCATCTGTAATTGTTACTTGTGCTGACTTACAAATAGTTATACCGATATCGGTATAATCCTAGCAAGCAAAGCATTTTCACGGAAGATCCGCGAAAACGCAATATTTAGGGAAGACCCTAAGACCCCTTGAGACAGAATCTACCTGTTCACTTGGTATCAGTCGCCTCACGCTCTGCTCTCATCTCAGCTTTCTTCGCCTTCTTCTTTGCACGCATCATCTTATGCAGCCTGTCGTACTTTCCCTTCTTTTTTGCACGACGCTCAAGCGTATGCTCGGATGGTATCACGATACCTGTCTCCTCCAACGCATAGCACCACTTGCCAAAGTACACACGGTAGTAAGGCCGCATCTCCTCCGGTATGTCTTTCTTGGTCGGAGTCTTCCCGAGCTCATCACGCTTCTTAAGAAGGAACTCGACCAGCTCCTCTTTTGTATATGGATACTGCTTAGCCATACCTTACCTCTACTTGGCTGTGATCCGCTTTACCTTCGACCATTTACCAAGGTAGGCCGTGCCGTCAATCTTAGTGTAGGTACGTACCTTGTAGTAGTACTTCTTACCCTTCTTGAGCTTCTTATCGGTGTACTTCAAAGTCTTGGCTTTCTTGATCGTTTTGACCAGCTTGTACTTGCCGTTCTTCTTAGCAGCACGGTAGACCTTGTACCCTGTAACGCCCGAGATCTTCTTCCATGTCACCTTGGCTCTATGCTTCGTCAAAGCCTTCACTTTGACTGTTGTCTTGACAGCTTTAGCTCTCTTTATCGCCGCAGCCTTGGCTTTCTGCTCAGCTTCCTCCTTCTCTTTTCGCTCCTGCTCCTTGCGTGCTTCCTCTTCTCTGGTAAGGTCCGCATCCGTCTTCACAGTATCAAGCCTCGCCTTTGCTGAGATGAGTGCTGCAGCTACGTCTTCCTTACTTGTGAGATTCCTGATCTTCCCTTTCTCCTCGGAGATGATCGACATCAAAGTCTCTTTCTCCGCGTCTCTATAGAGCATTGGATCTTTATACCCATCAAGCTCAAGGCATGCATTACTGATCGCTTCTTCCAGTTCTTCTTTTGCTTTCTCCTCTTCTGCTTTCATCTGAGCATCTGTCTTGACTGCGTCAAGCACTGCCTTGGCGTCTGTAAGAGCAGAAGTGACCTCGTCAACACTCTTAGCGGCATCTATAGCAGCATTACCTTGCTCTGCCGCCTGAGTGAGTTCAACCTTCTGCTCATCACGATACAATGTGATATCTTTACTCGCCAGATATTCAGCCAGCTCGGCTTTGGCACCAGTTCTTGCCTCAGCAAGAGCTTTAACTTCTGGGTCGTCAGGATCTCCTCCCTGTCCCTGTTCTTCTGCCTCATATTGCGCTTTCGTCTTGAGAGCATCTATCTGACTTATGGCATCGTTGTATGCTGTCTGTACAGCACTTACTGTCGCAGCCGCGTTGATAGAAGCAGTGCCACTCTGTATTATCGCTGCCAGGCTTGCCTGCTCTGCCTCTCTATACAGATCAGGTGATCTGTAACTCTGAAGTCTGGTAAGAGCATCGGCTTTTGCCTCATTAAGCGCCTGCTGCCCGTCATCTCCTTCAGGTACATAGCCAGTATGACGGAATACAGCTGATGCTTTCGCTGTCAGCTTCTTTGCGTTCTCACCATATGCGACATATTCGCTCCTTACAATAGGGGTGATCCTGAACTCACACTTACTGGTATCCACATCATCCACAGTGATTTCGTTAGCAGATACCTCTTTAGTCTTCCAGTTAGTATCTCCTGTAGTTCTGTAATCCACCTTATATGTCACGCTCGAGCCCTGTCCGTCCCACTTGCATTTCACTGTGCTCTGAGACGGATTGCTTGTCTTACCGCCGGTCACCTGTACAGGCTTGATCTCAGCTACAGCTATAGGCGGAACTACGCACGCCATCTGATTCTGCACATTCTTAACAAAGTCAGGGCCCGCAGAGATATAGTATACTCCAGGCTCATCAAACGAGATGGTGAATGATCCGTCAGCTGCAGTTACTATATCAGTCTTATTCCATGTCTCACCATAATCACTGCTTACTCTGATAGTCTCTCCTGCAAGAGGTACACCTGACGTGCTCCCCTCATGCGTCGCTGTAGAAAGGAGTGCCATATCAAGCGCAGCTTCAGGGACTGCGGTAAGACTCGTACGATCAAAGTACGCAAAATCTCCAAAAAGATGGAAAGACATATTACTGAACATTCCTACATCGATCTCATCTCCATCTTCAAGTATGATGTAGTCTGCGGTAGCTCCCTGATCTGAGTACCACATCGGATACTCATGATTGACGTAGTACATCAGGTTTTCGTTATGTCCCCAAAACCTGGTAAAATACAGATGCAGTGCACCTCCGCTTAATGTAAGAGTCGGTGATGAGGTACCTTCTGACGCTTTTCCAATGTCTGATGAACGTATCTCTCTTTCCAGATAATATAGGCTGGTCGCTCTTAAATACAGCATCAGAACCGTCGGATTTACTGCGATAGTTGAGCTGTTATAGTTTCCATATTTATTATCGATCGAATCATATCTGTAATATTCATCCAGACCGTACTGTGCCAGATCTATATAGCTTACATCTATTGGTACTCTCGCGAGCACTTTACCTCCTCTGTTGGTAAGGTTCGGATCATCTCCCGCTCTCAGGAACTCGCTGTCATAGCTCATGGTAAGATATACTCTTACCGTCGTATCATCATAGACCGTAGGGTCTATGGCGTCAGCAAAAGCATCCTGTGGTATCATAGATGCCACTAAAAGTATGGAAAGCATAAGCACTGTCAGCCTGCTCTTCTTTATCAAAAACATGCTCTGACCTCTTTCTGTAAAACCGGCAAGGGAGCGGCCATGAGCCGCTCCTTACCTTTAACACTGTAATTGATCTGATCCTAAAGACAATTACTTCACTTTTACTTTCTTGACCTTACTGTATTTTCCGTATACAGTATTGCCCTTGATCACCTTATAAGCTCTTACCTTGACGAAGTACTTGCCCTTCTTGAGCTTTTTGATGACCTTCTTGGCAACGTTCTTTTTGACAGTATATGTCTTTGCAGCCTTGGTGCCCTTCTTGTTCTTTGCCACGAGGATCTCATAGCCCTTGGCTTCCTTCACTTTCTTCCATGTTACTGTCATCTTTTTCCTGGCGCCTTTTGCTTTCTTGATGGTCACCTTTGCAAGGGCCTTGAATTCATTCTTCTCAGCTTTGATAAGATCTTCCTCAGCCTTCTTGAGCGCTTCTTCTGCAGCTTTCAGCTTATCTGCGGCATCCTTGGCAGCGTCTTCAGCGTCCTTCTGCTTCTGTTCGGCTATCCTTGCAGCCTCCTCAGCTTCAGCCTGCTTCTGTGCTGCGATCCTTGCTGCTTCTTCTGCATTCTCCTGATTCTGGGCCGCCTCTCTTGCTGCTTCCTCAGCTTCTTCCTGCTTCTCCTTAGCGATCCTTGCTGCTTCCTCAGCTTCTTCCTGCTTCTCTTTAGCGATCCTCGCTGCTTCTTCTGCGGCGCCCTTGAGCTGCTCAGCTGTCGCGGCTTCAGTCTCAGCGTCTGCCTTGCCCTGAAGCGCCGCTATCATAGCTTCGCTGTTCTTCAGCTTCTGAAGATCTGCTGCCGGAACAAGCGCTTTCTGATTATCTGTAAGAGCATCATATGCTGTTCTTGCGGCTTCAACTGTGCTCTTATCTGAAAGTGCGAGATCAGATACTTCCTTAAGCGCGTCGATCTTGGCGATCACTGCGTTTGCTGCCTGAGCGTCTGCTTCTTCTTTGGCGATCCTTGCGGCTGATGCATCTACTACATCCTGGAAAGCATCTTCGGCACCGGTAACAGCATCTGATATACCCTTCTTATCAGTAGCGTCATCAACTGCCTTGAGAACATCTTCCTTGGCTTCTGCAAGCGCCGCCTTCTCTTCGTCGTTCATATTACTCTGATCTATGGCTTCGAACTTATCTTCGATCTCCGTCTTTGCTTCGGCTTTGATTTCTGCCTTTGTCTTGACTGCCTTCATATCAGCGATGGCTTGCTTCTTTGTAGATGTGATTACTGTTGAAAGCTGGGCCTCGTCAATGTCCTCGATTGCCTGGTCTCTATATCCTTCAAGCTCGTCTTTCTCATCCTGGAAGTACTCATCCTTATCATATCCATTGTAGGCATAGTTTACTGCAGCTTTGGCGTTGGTTTTGAGCGTATCCAGATCAACAGGCTCCCATTCAAAGGTAACGGTGACATCACTGAATGGCATGTTGAACTGTGCATATGACTCAGGGAATCCAAGGTTCTGGACTTTGCCGAATTCATGTCCGACACCCTTGTAATCGCCTTCGTAGTCGTGCACGGTTATAGAGTTATATCTTACGTCGCTCTTATCGATTCCTTCATATGAGATACCTACGAGTTCGTACTCTGTATCCCCTACCTTTACAGTAAAGTGACCAACTGCCGTATAGTTGTATTCATCCGTTTTGGTGAATGTAAGTCCTTTATCATAATTTGTACTGTCGCTTATTGTGACTTCAGTCCCTGGGATTACGAATGAATATCCCTCAGATTGCTTGACTTTAAGGTATGCAGCATAGTCGAGTCCTGTAAATACAGATGTTGTCTTAAGAGGCAATGCTGCTTCTGCTGAACCTCCTGCTGTCTCAACAGTCTGGTATCCAGGAAGTCTCTGCACATAATAACCATTTCCACCATATTCATCATTTCCATGTCCATCAAAATCTATATTGTTCCGATCTTGTAACCACTCCACCATTTTCTGAAGATTATCGGTAGCCACCTTGGTATCAGCTTCATTCTTCACTGTGATCCTGAACGTCACTGGTGTCTGATAGTCTACGCTTGCGGCTCTTGCCTTGATGGCTTCACACTTTTCGATCTCTTCTTCTGTAAGAAGCGACTTCTGATAATCGGTCATATCGTTGTATGCATTCAGCAGATTCTGAACAAGCCTGTCAACACTTACTGAGATCAGACTCGTGTCGTCAGGAAGCTTTTCAAGTGCATTCCTTACTGCTGTAAGGGCTGCTTCATTAGCCGCGCGGGCAGCCCTCTGAGTCTGCTGAATGGTTTTGATCGCGGCCTGTTGTGCGTCTCTCGCGACGCCGAGGTCTGTCGCATTGTTGATACCTTCAATACCTTCAGTACGAGCTGTCTGGATCGTTGCCCAGTCTTCCGGCTTGAACTGTTCCTCAGGCATCTCTGCTGCTTGATCTTCGAGCTCCTGAATTAGATCTGCTTTTGCAGCGGCTGTCTCTTCTTCATCTGCAGAAAGAACTTTAACGCGGATGATAGCACCGGCATTGGTCGAGTGGTATACACCTGCGGTATCAATACCCTTATGGTTATCCTGCAGACCCATGGTATCCACCTCCAAATCGTATGCTGTTATTACATAGCAGCCTGTCTTATACAGAGTAATGCCAGCTTTACCATCTTCTCCAGAGATGATCTGGTCGATACCATTCATGAGTTTATTCAATTCTTTCTGGTTGGCGTTGTCGTCTTCAGCGCTGTCGCTTATGAAGAAACTCATCCCTGAAGCTACCTTCCACTCGTCAGATGATCCCAGGACTGCATTAAGAAGTTTAGTAGTAAGCGTGAATTCCTGTCCGGCCTTTACTACCAGTGTTGCTCCATTTTCATTTTCATCGAAATCCATGATGTCAAGATCATCGATGCACTGGAACAAGCCTGCTTCTATACCCTCTGGGAGCAGATTCATATCCTGCTTAGAGCGCGGATCCATATTCCACGCGATACGCACTTTATCGCTATTATGGAGCATGATATTCAGGTGCGGATTTGAAGATCCATTCACCGAATCATATATACTTCCTAAAGGAGTTGTATAATTCCTGCCTACGAACCTACCATTGATGAATACTACCGTCTTGTCGTTATCACTGTAATCAATTCCAGCTTTCTGAAGGGCATCTGCGACAGTATATCCCGAGTCGAGCTTTACTGTACCAACATACCCTGCAATACCTGCTTCATTACCTGCTCTTGCGGATGCCGGATCGGTAACGATAAGTGATACTTCTACCTCTCCAACAGGTGTCAGATTGATATAGTATGCATCGTAAAGCGCCTTATATGCTTCATCCAGCTCATCTGCCGCAGCGTGAGCCTCGGTAGCGATATCCGGCATTTCCTTATCTGCATACTTAGCCGATACTGTCTTAGCTGTTGCAAGAGCCTCCTGTAAAGCATTCCAGCTCTGCTCAGTATATCCGGATTTATCAACCTCTGTAAGCTGATCAGCAATAATGATAAGCTGTGGGAGATATTTCTGTCCTGACTGATATTTTCTGAGAGCCCTTCTCTGGCTTTCAGTAGTCCATGCATTTTTTCTGGCATTGATCAGAGCCGTTATTGCATCATCAACTGTCTGCTGATTCTCTGCTTTATTAACCCCAGTCGGTTTGCCTTTTTCGTCATACAAACTGTCTCTTAACTCTACAGCAGCATCATATGCCACCTTATACTTATCATATGAATCGCCATATGGCTCCTGTCCATAGTCCAGCCCTTCTGGACCACCACTTCTGTTAGAATAGTCTATCTCCCAATACAACTGTGAAGCATTTACATTATTAGTGGAAATCAGAGCAGCTATCGCTTTCTCAAGATTTTCTACTGCCTCATCTACCTCCTCTTGAGAAGCATCCTGCTTATTAAGGATTACTTCTGCAGCATACCGTACCTCACTATAATTTGACCAGAAACTTGAATTCTCTTCTTCAAGGAATACAGTGCCATTCCAAAAATCACCTGTATGATAATACTTATCTGATTCTTCAGAAGGAGCATCGCCTAATGCTGTTTGAAGCCTTGATTTATCAACATCCTGCTTCTTTTCTTTGAGGCAGATCAGCAGACCTTTCCCGGTCTCGTATCCGATCGGGTCGCCTTCTTCATCTTCGACCAGCGATACATCCTCTGTGAGAAGAATATATTTGTAACTCTGTG
>ODAI011245020.1_pt1 | contig 12372 bp, 9 predicted proteins | sample 1539321 | NCBI WGS metagenome assembly ODAI01 (sample SAMN02144231, study PRJEB22623) | gut metagenome | biome: sheep rumen | host: Ovis aries | place: New Zealand
AATTACTTGGACATAAGGTAGGAGACCGTGTTACTATTATAGTGAACAGTGAAATTAGTTACGATGTAACGATAATGAAAATAGAGAATACCGGACTGACCGAGGAGGATACCATAAGGGACTTCTGACTCGGGGCTCTGATGAGAAATGGAGGGAATGCATGCACGTTTTTCAGCCAGTCAATCCTGTTGATATCGAGCAGGGAGCGTACACTTTTGACGGTACCAAATTTCTTGTAACAGCGGGAAGCGGTGACAAGGTAAACACAACCACGGCCAAATGGGGTGGCGCGGGGTATCTTTGGAACAGGAGAGTGGTGTATATTTTCCTTCGCGGCAAGAGGTATACCAGGGAACTGCTTGATGAGGCCGGTGAGTTTTCTCTGAGCTTTCTCAATCAGAACGAGTTTAGAGGAGCTTTTAAGTATCTGGAAGCTGTATCCGGAAGAGCAGAAGATAAGATTGCAGGTGCCCGTCTGACAGTTAACTACGATGATGGGATACCTTTTATTGACGAGGCCGACAATGTCATAACAGCTAAAGTGCTCTACAAAAAGGAGTTCAGGGAGGATGGTTTTGTAGACAAGAGTCTGGCGAATGAGTTTGAAAAAGATGGAGAATACCATATCGTTTATGTTGGGGAAATAAAGAAGATCATGATCAGATGATTTAACGGACTATTCTTATGAGGTACACATGAAGAGCAGGAAGCTAAGAAAGATCTTTGTTAGTATTTTTTCCTCAGTGGCTGTTCTGACAGGTGCGCTTAGTGGATTTATCCCCACAAAGGCGAACCTGTCTTTTGGCGCGGATAATCAGGAGGTCCATGTCTTAAAGACCTCTGACCCTGTTCAGAATTCTGATGAAAGCGATGAGTCAACCGTGATCAGGATCGCAACCTGGTATACGGAGGACAATCTGACTAATCTCAAGGCATATCTGGCCGGAGAATTTCCAAATTATACATTTAAATTTGAATATGTCGGGAAGAGTAACTATGAACCCATAATGGATGCAAAACTATCGTACAAAGGTGCTCCGGACATCATCTATGTGGATCAGGAGATGGCCGAAAAACACGCCAAGACGGGATACATAGCAAATCTGAGCGACATTACAGAAGAGTTCAACAAAGAGGCAAAGATGTCATTTGGCTATGGGAACGCAGTTTATGCTGTTCCCAACACTTCAGACCTTGAATGTATCTTTTACAACAAGGATATGTTCTCGGCCAAGGGAGCCCGGGTTCCGACGGATTTCAGTACATTTATCGGAGCCTGCGATTACTTCAGGGTCGTTCGGAAGATAAGACCTCTGGCTGCCAGCCTGAAGGATCCATATGGCTTTGCAAACAGCGCATTGGGGATAGTCTCTGCAAATTACTTCTCAACGGACAGGGGAAGCGGATTCGGAGGAAGGCTCCAGTATGGAAGAACAACGTTTTCGGAGGAGATCCGCCCATATATGAAGGACTGGGAAACACTCATTGAGCACAAGGTACTGACAGCTGACATGTATACAGCTGACGGTAAAAGAGCTATTGAGGAGTTTGTCAGTGAGGAAGCGGCCATGATCGTTGGAACTCCGGAAACCTATGTGGCCATTCGGGAAGCAAGACCCGAAATGAAAATCGGAACACTCCCATACTTTGGTACTGAAGGGGAAGGAATGGCAATAATTGGCGGATGTGATCTTGGTTTTGCACTTAATTCAAACGCTATGAATTACGATGAGGCAAAAGAGGTACTGGCATCTCTTGCAAGGGTCGATGGACAGGAAGCCCTTTGGAAGGACAGACCCGGGAGTCAGACCTACCTTGAGGGTACTGCCTTTAATGTGGATGAAGCTTTTAAAGGGATTGAAGTCTGCTATAAAAAAGGACTGGTATTCACTCCCTGGATGGAATGGGGACAGGATCTGAACAGACCGGTACACTATTCCTTCGGAAGGGAGCTTCAAAAGGTTCTGCTAAAGAGAGAAAAGATTGAAGAAGCCCTGGAGAACGTGGATAAGCTTGTGAATGAGATTAACCGTGGGTGATAAATAAGGAGCGGCAAAAGACATGAGAAGGCATGGAAGAATTAGAAGGATAGGAAGATTCGGATACGCGGACAGCATCAGAAAGACGCTTATCCGATTGTTTTCCCTTTTGATCATAGTTCCCATCATTATGCTGGGCAGCTATTCTTATATTGTTGCGAGAAATAACCTTATCGAGCAGACAAAAATCGCCATGATAGGAAACGTGGATGTTATTTCCCACGGTATTGAGAACGGGGTAAAAAGAGAAAATGATGTCGTAAAGTTCTTTTCCTATGAAGATGCCTTCAGAAAGGCTTTGGAGAGAGTCCGCTCCGATCCGTATACCCTCACGGAAGAACTCAACGATGAGATAGAACCGCTTATCTGGTATTACCTCAGCAGCGATACCAATATCGAGTCCATCATAATTTACTCGGATCTTATAGATGGCGAGCATATGGGAGACTTCCTGCTTAAGCCGGTAGATGGAAAAGTTCTTGAGTGGTATCAGGAGACGGGGGATGAGTACAGCGCATTTTGGGATGTGGATGATGAAGGCGGAGTATATATCATAAAAGCCCTCCTGGATGCTGCGACATCTTCAAAGCGCATAGGCATGATCGCACTTAAGGTAAAAGAGAGCGAGTTTTTTTCCATTGTTAACAAGACCGGATACTTAAACAACGGTATTATCATTCTTGACTCAAACGGCAAGGTGATCAATCACAGAAAAATTGATAATACTGCTCTTGAAGAAAAGATAATCGAAAACATAAAGACCGGTGAGGTGGAAGGATTCCATTCTACCGGTGAGTACTTCATTGCGGAGTCGGCAGATACTGCAAACGGCTGGACGCTGTATTACTATGTAGACAGAAATGAGATCACGGCAGATGTTTACAGCATTCTGTTGTCGGTCATTGTGATTGCGATGGTTCTTTTCCTGGCAGCATTTGTGTTCGGACAGAGATTCGCAAATAAATTCAGTAAAAGGCTGGCTGCTATCAACGAGATGGCCCATGAGATCGAAAAGGGTAACTTTGATGTTAAAAATCCGGATAATAACACCGATGAGATAGGACAGCTCTCGGATTCCATGGTATCCATGGCAGATACCCTGAACAATATGGTTCAGGAAATTGACAGGATGAATAAAGAGCAGCTGATGCTCAAAGATAACGACATCCACTACAGAGAGTGGCTCTTTGATTTTGTTGTAGAAAAGAACAATGATATCCTTGCGGTTATCAGCGGAGACGGGTATGAACCAAGCTTTATTACTGCCAATGCGGAGGCTGTGCTTGGAATACCTGTAGATGAACTCAAGAAAGACATAAGAAACCTTGACCTGGCACAGAGAGAAGGCGAGGAAAAGAGGTTTAAAGAGGCTATAGACGATGCCATAAAGTCAGGGGAGACACAGGTCTTTGACGAGCTGCGCCTTGAGAATGTAAAAACGAACCAGCATCTCTACTACCGCGGAGTTATAGTCTGCACCATCGATGACGGTGGAAAGAGAATGGCGGTGGCACTCTATGACAGAACTCAGGAGATCAGGCGTAACCATCAGCTTCAGGAAGCTTTGAACGCCGCAGAGACAGCAAACAAGGCAAAGACGAGCTTCCTTGCTAACATGTCCCATGATTTCAGGACACCTATGAATGCCATTACCGGCTTTAATCTGCTTATAGACAAACATGCAAATGAGCCTGATAAGATAAAAGAGTACACTCATAAGATCTCACTTGCATCCCACAATCTGCTGGGACTGCTTAATGACGTTCTCGATATGAGTAAGATCGAATCCGGAAAGACTACGCTTGATATTCAGGAGATGGCGATAGGACTACTTCTTGAGGAGATCAACTCAGTCATCAGCTTCCAGGCTAAGGCTAAAGATCAGACCTACACCGTAAAGATCGAAAACATGCAGCACGATGTTTTCATGGCTGATAAGCAGAGAGTCAATGAGATCCTTATGAATATCCTGGGCAATGCTATTAAATATACTCCTGAAGGCGGTAAGATCGACTTTTCAATTTCTGAGTCCGATTCTTCTTCAGAGGGATTCCAGAACGTTAAGTTCGTGATCTCCGATAACGGAATCGGCATGAAGCCAGAGTACAAGGACAAGATCTTTGATGCCTTCTCAAGAGAAGAAAAGGGTGCAACCAAGACCATTCAGGGAACAGGCCTTGGAATGGCTATAACAAAGAGCCTTGTTGAACTCATGGGTGGAACCATAAGGGTTGAGTCGGAGGAAGGTAAGGGCAGTACTTTCATAGTAAACCTGCGACTTAAGGCAGTGGAGACAGGTAACGTAGATTTCTGGAAGGCTCACGGAATGCATACACTCCTTACAGTCAACGGAAGCATTGAAGACGATAAGGTTTATAAGCAAAAATACAAAAATGATCAGCTGGATTCCACAGTGGCCACAGGCGGATACGAGGCACTGAAACTCATAGATGAAATGGCAGCGACAGGAAAGGCCTATGATCTGATAATCGTGGATGAGAACTACGACGATATGGAGCCTGCCGAGCTGATAAGAAATATCAGAAAGAGGGATAAGAAACATCACAGCATAATCCTTGCTGTCACCGATTTCTTTGAGAAAAATGAGGATGCACTCAGGGAGGCCGGATGCAACGAAGTTATGCAAAAACCGGTACTGCCCTACAACTTAAGGACCACCATAGACGAGATTGCAAAGGTGGAGACTCAGGCTGCGGAGGAGGTCAAAAATCCGCTTGATGGCATGAAGTTCCTGGCTGCGGAGGATAACGACATCAACGCTGACATCCTCATTGAGCTCATGGATATGTACGGAGCAACAGTCACAAGAGGAGTCAACGGTCAGGAAGTTGTCGAGATGTTTAAAGCCGCAAATGAAGGCGATTATGATATGATACTTATGGATATACAGATGCCTGTAATGAACGGATATGAGGCAGCAGCGGCTATAAGAGCACTGGGTACAGACTGGGCACAGACCATTCCTATCATAGCCATGACGGCAAATGCATACGCTGATGACGTTCAGCAGGCTTTTGATGCCGGAATGAATGCACATGTTACGAAGCCTATCGATATCAAGGTTGTTGAAAAGACGATCAGTGAATTCAAAAAATAATACATCAGAGAGGAGTTTTTGACATGAAGGGAATTAAAAAAGTTGCAGACGGAATTTTCTGGATTGGAGGAAGTGACAGAAGGCTGGAGAGATTCGAGAATATTTTTCCGATTCCTGAAGGCGTATCCTATAACAGCTACTTTATAGACGACGAGAAAACAGCTGTTTTTGACACAGCTGATATTACCGTGGCTGATCAGTACATGGAGAATTTAAAAGAGGCTCTTGGTGGAAGAAAGCTTGACTATCTTATAGTGCTCCATATGGAGCCGGATCACTGTTCACTTATAGATAAGGTTGTAGCTCTTTTCCCCGAAGTGACCGTAGTTGGCGGTAAGCAGACCTTTGTATTTATGGAGCAGTTCTTCCCGCAGGCCAAGGATTTCAACAGGTTAGAGGTAAAGGAAGGCGACACACTTTCAACAGGTGCTCATACCTTCAGCTTTGTTTCTGCACCGATGGTGCACTGGCCTGAAGTCCTATTTGCATATGACGACAGGAACAAGGCGCTTCTTTCCGCTGATGCATTCGGTACCTTCGGAGCCCTTGACGGAGGGATCTTTGCTGATGAATTTGACTTTGAAAAAGATTTTCTTGCCTCAGCCAGAAGATATTATGCTAATATAGTTGGAAAGTATGGAATGCAGGTTCAGGCGGTGCTTAAAAAAGCGCAGGGACTTGATATTCAGATGATCCTTCCTCTTCATGGTCCTGTATGGAGAAAAGACCTTGATGTTCTCCTTTCCAAATATCAGAAATGGAGTACCTATGAATCTGAGGAAGATAGTGTTATAGTAATATATGGCAGTCTTTACGGTCATACGGCCAGCGCCGCAGAAGCAGTGGCTTCTCAGCTTAGGGATAAGGGCGCGAAGGGCGTTAAGGTATATGATGTATCCGGAACGGATGTATCGTATCTTATAAGTGAAGTCTGGCGTTGCAGAAAGATAGTCCTGATGTGTCCTACATATAACAATGGGGTATATCCGCCAATGGAGAATTTTATTGCTGATATGGCGGCTCTCGGTGTTCAGAACAGAGTATTTGCTCTGGCTCAGAACGGTACCTGGGCACCTGCTTCGGGAAAACTCATGAATGAGAAGATTTCTGCATTTAAGAACGTTACTGTTCTTGAAAATATTCTTACTATTAAGAGCGCACTTCATGCGACAGACGCAGAAGCGCTTAATAACTTCACTGATGCGATCATAAACGCATAAGTGGATCAAGTTGGAGGTTTTGTTGTGAAGAAAACAAGTTTTATGAAAAGGATCCTTGCAGGTGCAATGGTTGCTGTTACCATGACCGTTGCTGCAAAGAGTGCAGTTGTAACTTCCGGATATAAAGGTGCTGTTGCAGAGGCAGCAGGCAGACCGGTGAGCATCACATCCTGCACTATCCAGGGGGATAATGTTGTTGTCAATGTATCATGTAAATCAGTTCCTTCTTCATCAGATGGCAAGTTCTATCTCTATTCCGATGAGGTTTATCAGGATGGCTGCGTAGGTAAGATTGTTGCTGAGACAGCAGCAGGAACCAATGCAACTTTTACATTCCCTCTTAACTACTATTCTGCGGAGTCCAATCTTTCAAAGAAATTTCTTGTAGCTGTAAAGAGCGGATCAATGGTTCAGGTAAGTGACGAGCACTACATCACAAACCCTGAAGCTAAGGCCAGCAAGACAGTAGCAAGAAATGACCACGGTATGAAGGGAATCCTTCCTAACAGCGCAGATGCCGCAACATTTAAGGATCTTGGTATTTCTCAGATGGTCTACAACCTGTACATGGGTGATATCGTAGGCCCCGGAGACGGATCAAATGTGGTTCCTTTCTCATATAACGGTGTGGATTATCAGTTCAACGGAGCAGCTCTTGCTCAGTATGACGGCTTTGTTCGCTGGTGCTCTCTTAATAACTTCCAGCTTACTATGACAATTCTCAATAATAAGACAGAAGCCGGCGCAGATCTTATTCATCCACTCTCAAGAGATGCTCATGTTTGCCCGGGTTATGCCATGAACACAGATGAGGACAGCGGTACACAGCACCTTAAGGCTATTGCAGCTTTCCTTGCTCAGAGATATTCAGGCGGAGCTTACGGTACAGTTGATAACTGGGTGATCGGAAACGAAGTAAACGCAAGAACAGAGTGGTACTACTTAAATTCAACAAATATTGAGCTTAATGTCAGCGAGTATGTTAAAGCTTTCCGTATTTTCTACAATGAGATCAAGGCTGTAAACGCCAATGCAAGAGTATATACATCCTTCGATCAGGAGTGGAACAGAAAGTCCAATCCGGGATGCTTCCTTTCAAAAGAGTATCTGGACAGATTTAATTACTACATGAACCGTGAAGGTAACGTAGACTGGTCACTTTCAGTTCACCCTTACAATGCACCGCTCTTTGACCCATATGCATGGAAGCAGCAGTCACAGTATGTAAACACATCACTTTCAACTCCATATATTACAATGGAGAACGTATACATTCTTACAGATTACATGTGCCAGGCATCTTTCCTCAATCCTGCAGGACAGGTGAGAAACATTTCACTCTCTGAGATCGGTTACACATCAAGTTTTGGAGAGGATGCTCAGCTTGCATCTATTGTATATGCCTACACAATGGCAGAGAACAACCCTTACATCTCAAGTTTCATTCTCTTTAGAGAGACTGATGACGCTCACGAGATGGAGAGTCATATTGCTCAGGGGCTTAAGAATCTCGATGGCAGCAAGAAGATGTCTTATGACGCTTACAAGAATCTTGGAACAGCAAACGCTGCAGCTGTAAGAGCACAGGCATCACAGATTATTGGACAGGACGTCAATGCCCTTGTAACAGCAAGAACCTTCCTGTCAAGAAATGGTTGGTTTTTGAACGATTGATATGGATAGAGAAAAAGAATTAGAAACACTTAATAAGATAACAAATATGCAAAGGAACCTCCTTGGCAGCCTATATGGAGACTTTTTCTCCGCAGCAGGATCTTCTTCAGGGAGTGACAAGCCGGTTGAAGCGCCCAAAACAGAGGCACCTAAGAACGGCAGCGTATATATCTCTCCTGAGGACAGGGAGAGAGCAGAGAAGGCCAAAGAAGGGGTAGAAAACGCAATAACAAATGCCAATGATGCCCTGGAGGAGGCTAAAGCTCTTTTTGCAAAAGACTCAAATGTAAAGCCTGCTGAGCCTGAAGAGCCCAAGGAACCTGAAGAGGACCCTATGGAGACCCTTGATAAGCTCATCGGTCTTAAGACCATCAAGGAAGATGTAAAAGAGCTCACGGCTTTCGTCAAGGTACAGAAGGCCAGACAGGAACAGGGACTTAAGTCAGTTCCGGTATCTCTTCATCTTGTATTTACCGGTAATCCCGGAACAGGTAAGACAACTGTTGCCAGGATTATTGCTCAGATATATAAGCAGATAGGAGTTCTTTCTAAGGGACAGCTGGTTGAGGTTGACCGTTCCGGACTTGTTGCAGGATATGTTGGTCAGACAGCGATCAAAACTCAGGAGCAGATAGCTAAGGCAAAGGGTGGAGTTCTTTTTATCGACGAGGCTTATGCCCTGGCACAGAAGGACGATGCTTTCGGACAGGAAGCGATCGATACGATACTTAAGGCCATGGAGGACAACAGAGATGATTTTGTTGTTATCGTGGCAGGCTATACAGAGCCTATGAAGAAGTTCATAGACTCCAATCCGGGCCTTAAGTCCAGATTCAACAAGTACATTGAGTTCCCGGACTACAGCATCGATGAGCTTGAAGAGATCTTCAACATGAACTGTAAGAAATATGACTACAAGGTTGCAGAGGATGTTCAGCATCAGATCAGAGCTCTTATTACAGCCAGGAAGATAGAGAACATCGATAACTTTGCAAACGCCAGAGAAGTGAGAAACCTCTTCGAGGAGATCATCACCAATCAGGCAAGGAGGATTTCAGCTATTGAGAATCCAAGCGAAGAGGATATGATGAGTATCCTTTTGGAGGATCTGTCAGATACAGTTGCAAAGCCCGAGGAGAAAAAGGAAGAGGAAACTTCCGAAGAAGCCAAGGCTGAGGAGGCTCCGGCAGAGAATGAAGAGACTTCGGCAGAGACAGCGCCTGCAGAAGAATAAAAAGACAAAAATAAACCAGTCCATATTGAATGGGCTGGTTTTTCTATGCAACAAACTGTTGCCGATATAGTCGAGGCGACAAGATTCGAACTTGCGGCCTCTGCGTCCCGAACGCAGCGCTCTACCAAACTGAGCCACGCCTCGATTGACATATCTGATGCCGACTTACCTATTATATGAGAAAATGCCGTATTTCGCAAGGGTAATCGAAAGAACGCATATTTTATTGTTTTTTAACAATCACACCTGCTTGGATAACGTACAATGGAGATGAGGAGATTTCTTAAGGAAAGCTAAATGGAAAAACAACCTTTAAGAGACAGAACTTATAAAGAAATGAGTGATGGCGATTACCTGAACAACAGGCAGTATCTGGTAGTGGCTGTTGTTCTTGGCGTGACTCATTGCCTGATGGAATTATTCTACATCTGGGTTGGATGTACCCCAATGATCTATATCAACATTGTCAGTATATTAATCTATGTTGTAAGTATTTTTTTCATTACCCACGGTAATCAGCTTATTACAGTGTGGTTTATGGAGAGCGAGATATTTTGGCATGTCGTTTTTGCCAGTATCTTCATGGGAGTTTCCTGTGGTTATCATCTCTGGCTTTTTGGTACGTTTTCCAGTATCTTTCTTCCATTTTTCATCCCGAACCTCAGTAAAAGACCCAAAAAGCTGATTGGTGTATATGCTGTGGTCATAGTTATAGGCTTTGAGTTGCTTGTTTTTTTGGACAAGCATGATCATCTGCCGACTCAGTTCAGAGTAGGTGATGAGATGGCTTCAATTCTATACTACATAAATGCTGCTTTGGGTTTTGTATCTATCATGATCTATACCTCGATCTATAATCAGAGGATGGCTATGAAAAACAAAGAGCTTCAGTATGTAGCTGATCATGATCCGCTTACGGGAATATTTAATCGAAATAAGATACAGAGCATACTTAATGCGGAAATTCGGAGAAAAGCAGATGTTTCAGGAGGAAATTTGTCTGTTGCAATACTTGATGTGGATTTCTTTAAGAAGATAAATGATACCTATGGGCATTTAGCAGGTGACAGTGTTTTAAAAGAAATTACGGATTGCTTCGGGAAATACAGAGAAAAAGGTCTTTTATACGGACGATGGGGCGGAGAAGAGTTTCTTTTGATATCGCCGGAAACAATATCATATGATGAATTCGGGAAAATGCTTGAGCAGTTAAGGCAAACAATACAGGACCATGATTTTATTGTTGGGGATCAAAATATAAAGGCTACTGTATCAATTGGTGCAGCAGCATATGAAGAAGGCTTTAATATGGACAAATTTATACAGACGGCAGATGACAGGCTTTATATGGCAAAAGAGTCCGGAAGAAACAAGGTCTGCTGGAGACGGCTTTGATCAAAAAAGGACATCCAACCGGATGTCCTTTTCTTTAGAGCGATAGACGGGGCTCGAACCCGCGGTCTCGACCTTGGCAAGGTCGCGCGTTACCAACTACGCCACTATCGCATTTGATTGTCAGAAATATAAAGGTGACAACGAATTGATTTTAGAATAATATTGTTGTATTGTCAACATATATTTCAAACATAATTTGATTAGGAGTCATAATGAGCGCAAAGGTTATACTAAGAAAAGGTCAGGGAAGAGGGTTTAAATCCGGCGGACTTTGGATATACGACAACGAGATAGACAGAGTTGAAGGAAGCTTTGAGAATGGTGACATCGTTGAGCTTCACGATTTTGATGACTTCTTTTTGGGATACGGATTTATAAATGAGAACTCCAAGATCAGGGTTCGTATGATGTCCAGAAAGAAGGAGAATCCTGTTACAGATGAGCTTATCGAGACAAGAGTCCGCAATGCCTGGGAGTACAGAAAGGCAGTAATGGCCGACTATATGGCAGAGTATTTAAAGGGAGACGATGCTCTTACAAGGCTTTCCTGCAGACTTATATTCGGAGAGGCTGATTTCCTGCCGGGTATTACTATAGATAAGTTTTCAGACGTGCTGGTCATTGAATCTTTGGCACTCGGGACAGACAGAATGAAGGACAAGATCCTTGATGCATGCAAAAGAGTTCTTGCAGAGGATGGCGTTATTGTGCGCGGAATTTACGAGAGAAGCGATGCCAAGGTCAGAGAACTTGAAGGCCTTGAGAGAACAAAAGGATTTATTGGCAGCTCTTTTGACACAAAGGTACTTATAGAAGAAAACGGTGTAAAGTATTATGTTGACGTGGAAAACGGTCAGAAGACAGGTTTTTTCCTTGACCAGAAATTCAACAGACAGTCGATCAGAGGTCTGTGCAAGGGCAAAAAAGTTTTGGACTGCTTCACACATACAGGATCATTTGCTTTAAATGCTGCTGCCGGCGGTGCTCTGTCAGTTCTGGGAGTTGATGCTTCAGATCTGGGGTGCGAGCAGGCAAGGGAAAACGCAGCACTCAATGGGCTTGAAAAAATAGCTTCTTTCCAATGTGCGGATGTATTTGAACTGCTTCCTGATCTTGAGAAAAAAGGTGAAAAGTTTGACGTGGTCATCCTTGATCCTCCGGCATTTACCAAGTCCAGAGCATCTGTCAAGAAAGCAACCACCGGGTACAAAGAGATCAATCTTCGTGGTATGCGTCTTGTAAAAAACGGTGGATATCTTGCGACATGCTCCTGCTCTCACTTCATGGATGAGGAACTGTTTCTTAAGACCATTGCAGATGCGGCAAGAGATGCCCACAAGCGCCTTCGTCAGGTTGAGTTCAGACAGCAGGCCGCCGATCACCCGATCCTTTGGGGAGGGGCTGCATCATACTACTTAAAGTTCGTGATCTTCCAGATTTGTGATGAGATGTAGGAACCTGAAACGGTTGAAAATGCTGCTGATACGTATTATCTTGTAAAAGACTAACATTCTCGAATATGAGTTTTTTTAAAAAAGCTGTTGACAATGTGCCCGACATACTATAAAATAGATTTTGCTGTCGCGAAAGCGACTTTACATATATGCGATAGTGGCGTAGTTGGTAACGCGCGACCTTGCCAAGGTCGAGACCGCGGGTTCGAGCCCCGTCTATCGCTCTTCTAAACCCCAG
>ODAI012504227.1_pt1 | contig 12371 bp, 11 predicted proteins | sample 1539321 | NCBI WGS metagenome assembly ODAI01 (sample SAMN02144231, study PRJEB22623) | gut metagenome | biome: sheep rumen | host: Ovis aries | place: New Zealand
CTCATTCATCTTCGAAATCCATCTCTTCGTTCATTCTTTTTTCCGCATTTAACTTCAACGGTAAAAGGAAGAACTCAATAATCACAGCATAAAATCCCGAAAGAAAACATATAGCAAGATTCGGTCCGATGGTAGATATATCATCAAGACTTCCCAAGACTGCCACTCCGGCGATAATCATGGAAAACAAAGCGGCGCAAATCACCAGCTTCTGTGCCACGCCCACGGCTCCGATAATATTTTTAAGTTCCAAAAGGCTGTATGGTTTGATTCCTACAGAAAAGGCTTTTAAAAAGTTTTTCCATTCTCCCATTATCATAAGTCCCGGAACTAGGAATACAAACATTAAAACGATGGATGGAATATCCAAATACCAACTGAAGCCGCAGCCTCCGCTGGTTACAATGACATTAAATGCAAACACTGCCACAAGCAAAATCAATTCCCCAAGTAACACTATTCTGATATTTTTTTTCATAAAACCGCTCCTTTCAAATAAGGTTTTTTCGTATTTTCTACACTAACCTTATCACAGGATTTTGCTGATTTATATAGTACCTTTTTACTGTTCTTTTTCCTCGGACTTTGAGGCTTCCACCAAGGAATTTGTAATGGAATCGATATTTGCCTGTCCTTCCACTACCGCGTCCATATTTCCGTTTAAGTTGGAAACACTGGCTGTGATTTGTTCCATGGCTGCGGATGTGGAATTAATACTGTCTACAATATTTTCCGCATTTCCTAAGGTATGATTTAAAAGTTCGGACAATGTCTTTGCCTGAGTTTCAATATTTACCGCCTCGTCATAAACTTTCTTCGTATGTTCCGAAATTCGGTCAAAGGATTCATCCACATCGGAAGCATGTCCCACACAGGCATCCACCATGCCCATGCCTTCTTCGATTTCTTTAAAGACATTTTTCGTCTGCTCATTTACACCTTCGATAATGGAATGAATCTCGGAAGTAAAGCTTGCAGAGTTTTCGGATAAGGTTCGAATCTCAGTGGCCACTACCGCAAAGCCGCGTCCAGCGTCTCCCGCACGTGCTGCTTCGATACTTGCATTTAAAGATAAAAGATTGGTCTGAGAAGTAATCTCATCTAAGGTCGCTAAGATATTTACGATTTCATTTGTGGCTTCATTTAGTTTTTTAACCGTCTCGGAAACGTTATCCATCTTTTCCTTTAAGGAACCCATCTCCGCAGAAAGTTCGGATACCTTTTGTCCTCCCTCATCCACGATTGCACTGGCATCTCCCGCCACAGTTCCCATGTCAGATGAAGATTTTTTCACGATTTCAATCTGAGATACACTCTCCGCCACCATCATGCGAATCTCATTGGCGTCAGATGCTTCCGTATTGGTAACACGGCTTACGTCTTCGGTGGCTTCTGCAATCTGCAACGAAATCTGATTTGTAACACCGATGGAGTCGGAAATCTTTTCGTTGGTCTCTCCCAAAACTCCAACGGACTTTGAAATCTCTGCCACCAGTTCATTTGCTTTTTTTGATTCCTCTTCACTCTTTTTACTTGTTTCCTGTAACTTTGCAAACTGAGCTCTTGTCATACGACAAAGTGAAATATAGATAAGCATGGCACTAATCACATAAACCACACACATTACAAGGGCATCCGTTGTCCAAGTAGTTGCCAATTTGTCCGCATAGGTCAAATATGCCCAGATCATTCCGATTCCGGACAGTATACACTGCACCACGATGGGTTTAATATCCTCATACAAAACCACCATGAAGATGGCTAAGAAAAACATTAAAAAATTGGTGGTACAGGGGAACGCCATCATGAGCATGACGCATAAACTCGTCATTAACAGTACCATCAAATACATCATGGGAATGGGCGGTATGAACTTTGAAATAACGTCCAATATAACCGTTAAAATCAAAGCCGCCACGATCATAATCAGCATGTTTGAAATCGGCACAAAAAATGCATTCGCCACCGATCTTAAAACGATACAAATAAACAACGTGATAATAAAGATGTGATTTTTCTTTTTGATAAGCTCTTTGTATTCCATTTTTCTCCTCACTTATATATAAAAATTAAGCCAAAGCTTTTTGATCGATTAATTCCACCATAGCCGATGCAATCTGCGGATCAAACTGCGAACCGCTGCAACGAACAAATTCCGCCCGAACTTCTTCCTGCGACTTCGGATTAGAGTAAACTCTTTTTGAAGTCATAGCATCATAACAATCTGCAACACAAATAATTCTGGCCTCCTCCGGAATGTCCATGCCCTTTAATCCGTCGGGATATCCTTTTCCGTCAAAGCGCTCATGATGCCAACGGGCTCCGATGGAAAGTCCCGGAATTTCTTCAATAGTACTTAAGATTTCGTAGCCGTCCACCGTATGTTTTTTTATCTTTGCAAACTCTTCGTCTGTCAGTTTTCCTTTTTTATTTAAAATCTCCTCGGGTACACCGATTTTACCCACGTCGTGAAGTAAACCCATGATATAAATCTCGTCACATTCCTCGTCGGTTTTCCCCAGCTGTTTTGCCACCTGTTTCGCATAGGTCGCCACGCGAGCAGAGTGACCGTTTGTATAGTGATCTTTTGCATCTACCGCCTGAGAAAGGGCCAAAGTAATCTCTTTGGATAGACGCTCTCTGGTCTCCGCCGCCGCTTCTCTGGCCTGGGATTCATGAAGCTGTTCCATGGTTTCAAGAAGTTTTTCATACTCCGGACTCTCCAGAGACAAATAAATAATCAATACACCCAAAGATGCCACAAAAAACGTAATTAAAAACGTATCAAAGAACAGCATCTGTACTCCAAACAAGATCACTGTTCCGATAATTGCTATAGTCATTATATAAATCTGGTTCTTTTTATAATTCTTCCAGTTTACAAACATGTATACACATCCGATGGCAAAAAACAAAAACGGAAATCCGTATGCAACGGGAACAAATAGCGCGTTATGGATATAGTTTCCGTCCGCATCATATTCAAATACAAAATGAGTAATGGGGTTTGTTAGAAGAAGTGCATAGTTTATAAACAAAAGCACCTGCGTGAACATATACCTGGCCTTAAATTCCACCTTTACATAGGCATAAATATAGAGTACGAAAGAAATAGCCGATGCAGAAGCCAGCATGGAATCTGCCGTATTAAAAAGATAGTGCACCGGATTTGAAATCTGTGCATGCGCACTTGTAACGATAGCGGTAATCACATCCACTATCGTTGAAATCGTCACCAAAAAAGCAAAGCGCTTAAACGCCACATTTACCTTTGAGTGATTCTTATATCTTATCTGAAAAAATATTAAAAGAATAATATCAAGCGGTATTACTGCCACTTCAAGTAAGATATTGTAATCAAGAGTCATGTCCTAAATTCCCCTCCAACCAATGTTTTCTGCAAAGTGCGGTATATGACTCATTTGCACCAAGCATAATCTGCGGACCTTCATATACGACTTTCCCGTCAATAATACGCGCATTGCACGTTGCCCCCTGTCCGCACCAACAAACTGTTTTTATCTCCTCAATCTTATCTGCACGAGCGCATAGTTCCGCCGCTCCCGCAAAAGGATCGCCGCGGAAGTCCTCTCTAAGTCCGTAGCAAAGTACCGGTATCTGTAATGAAACCACTACCCACTGTAATGCTTTGATCACTTCCGGATCCACAAACTGTACCTCATCAATGATGATACAATCAATTCCTTTTAATCTTTCACGAAGGGTCACTTCATCCGCCGGGAACCAGTCCTCTACAAACTCACAAGGCCACTCCAATCCAATACGACTTTTAATTGTCATCTCCCCGTCTCTGTTTTCAATCCGAGGTTTTAACATCAAAGGATGTAATCCGCGCTCCTTGTAATTATATGCAACCATAATGGCATTTGCGGTCTTTGATGCTCCCATGGCACCATATCGAAAGTATAACTTTGCCATATTATTTCTAACTATCTCCTTACATCTTTAATAACGTGGATAAAAGTCCACGTCCAAGGCTGGCACCAAGATTTCCACCCAAGCGCTTTCCGAAGCTTCCGAAGTTTTTGCCCACTTCTTTTCCAAGCTCGCGACCGATGGTACCCGCCGCTGTATTTCCTACGGATTTTACCGCACGTTTCTTTGCGGAAGCCGCCTGCTTATCCGCTTTTTGTTTTTCTTTTTCCGCTGCAGCCAGCTGCTTTTGTTCTTCCATATCCGCTGCTGCCTGTGCGCCGCGACGCATCAAGAATTCATATGCAGATTCATTGTCCACTGCAGTGGCATATTTTCCGTAAAGGATACTTCCCTTTACCATACCGTCGCGCTCTGCCGCATCCAAAGAATTCTTTGCGGATTCCGGCATGTGCACTTTAATCTTTCTTGCCTTAGAAGGAACACCGCTTTCTTCCAAGAAAGAAACCACGGCTTCACCGATTCCAAGGTTTAAAATCGTCTCATAGGTATCAAACTCCTCGTTAACCGGGAAGCTTTGTGAAACAGCCTTTACTGCCTTTTGATCCGCAGGGGTATAAGCAGATAAGTTATGCTGAATCTTATTGGAAAGCTGTGCCAACACACCATCCGGAATATCCTTTGGATTCTGGGTACAGAAGTATACACCCACACCTTTTGAACGTATAAGTTTTACCACCTGTTCAATCTTATCCACAAGTGCCTTTGGTGCGTCCTTAAACATAAGGTGTGCTTCATCAAAGAAGAAAATCATCTTCGGCTTTTCCAAATCTCCCACTTCCGGAAGGATCTCAAAAAGTTCGGATAACATCCAAAGTAAAAATGTAGAATATAACTTCGGAGAATTTATAAGGCTTGATGCATCTAAGATATTCAGTATTCCTTTTCCGTTTGTATCCACAGAAATCCAGTCCTGTACGGATAATGCCGGCTCTCCAAAGAAAATATCTCCACCTTCGGATTCTAGGGCAACCACAGATCTTGTAATGGCAGCTAAAGACTGACCGGAAAGTTTTCCGTAAGTCAGCTCATACTCCTTACTCTTTTCTGCCACATAAGCAAGCATGGACTTTAAATCCTTGGTATCGATTAAAAGTAAATTCTCATCATCTGCGATTTTAAACACCACGGAAAGAACGCTCTTTTGCACGTCGGATAAATCTAAGATTCTACCAAGTAAAAGCGGTCCCATTTCTGAAATCGTGGTACGAAGGGGAATACCACATTTACCGTAAATATCCCAAAAGTTGGCAGGATGCAGTCGATCCTTTACCATTCCTCCGATATCCCCTTTGACATCCGATAAGAATACCGGCACCCCAAGGTCGGAAAACATTTCCGCCATGGCCTTTAAGGTCACGGTTTTTCCGCTTCCGGTTCCTCCGGATATAATACCGTGGCGATTGGCCAATTTCGGCTCAATAAACACATCCTCGCCGGATGCATCCTGTCCCAATACAATCTTTCCCTCTTTTAACATTACCCTTCTCCTTTTTTATAATTGTTTTAATACACGAGTCGCGTTTATCTCCAACTGTTTTCTTTCCAGTCTTCCGTCTTTTAACGCTTTTAACACATCCTCATAATCCGCTTTGCTTCCCGGCATAAACACATCTCCGCCAACCGCGGCCACCTTTGAAGCGTGTGCCCTGTCATATTTCTTTCCGAGATTTGACATAGCGGCAATGACCCAATCCGTCATTACAAGTCCGTCATATCCAAACTCACATCTTAAAACATCTTCCGTAAGTCCTCTGTGTTCGGAAGTATGGGTTCCGTTTAACAGGTTATAAGAAGTCATCACCGCACGAGGATTCGCTTTTCGAATGCAGATTCCAAATCCCTTTAAATAGATTTCTCTCATGGCACGTTCGGATACCAAGCTGTTGTTATAATAGCGATTCGTTTCCGCATTGTTTGCCGCAAAATGCTTCACCGTGGTTCCGCATCCCTCATGATATTGTACTCCTTCGGTAATGGCAGCTGCCATCAAACCGGAAAGGAGCGGATCTTCGGAATAGTACTCAAAGTTTCTTCCGCAGCGAATGCTTCTGTGAATGTTAAGAGCCGGTGCCAACCAAAGATCCACACCGAAGCGCTCCATTTCATCCCCCACCAAATCGCCGTAGTTTCTTGCAAGACTGTAGTTAAAACTCTGTGCAATGGCGGTTCCGATGGGAATGGCAGTGGCGTAATGTTCTTTTACTTTTGCACCCTTCGGGGCCTTCTTCGGACCGGACAATAAATTAAAGGCCACCTTTGTCAAACCGGTGGTAAGTTCCGCCAAGCTTTCCAACGAGCCCGGGGCATTTACCGCATGGGCACCTTTTTCATCTTCATAATATTCTCTGGCCACACGAATTCCCGCAGGACCGTCTGCCATGACAAGTGCGCCGATTCCTTTATCCTTTAGCATATTGGTGGTTTCACCCGCTGCTCCCGCTACCGCAAAGGAAGACTCACCGATAACACTGGATAATCCGCCTTTTGGATTAAAGGCACCGATGCTTAAATATGTAAGTTCCTCATCGGAAAGAGACTTTACTCTTTCATCGATGGGATATTCTTTCTCATAAGAAACCTGCTTTGTCTCAAAATCATCTTTTGTAAGATTGATTGCAGTCACATTTGCAGGGATGGTATTCTCTCGTTTTTCGCCGGGTTTAAAATCGGAAAATCCCGGGGTTCCCAAGACATTTTTTGCCTTTAAAACAACCACGTCATCGCTTAAGGAAATGACACCGGCAATCTGCGTATTTACGGAAGAATTTCCCACGCGGATTACATAAAGCCCCTGTTCTAATACATAGGATTCTTTACTTTCATCGTAGGACGCCATATCGGAGAGGTTAAACTCTGTTTCAATGGTATCTGCAACCCCCGGATCGATAGCTCTGGTTTTTCCGAAAGCCGCCAATTCCTGATAAGGCTTATCCAAGGATTTTTCCGGTGCGGATATATACACCTGCACCACTTCTTTTCCGTTATAATCGCCGGTATTTCTTACCTTGGTGCGAACTCTGATTTTATCTTTTTTATTGGAAATCTCCACCTCGGAAATTTCAAACTTGGAATATCCCAATCCGAATCCGAAAGGATACATGGCCTGTTTTTTTACGGAATCGAAATAGCGATATCCAACATAAATGCCCTCTTTATAGTGGTTTTCTTCCAGGTCACCGAAGTCGCCCTCCGTGCAATAATCTTCCCATGCACTCCATGTGGTGGAAAGTTTTCCGGAGGGATTTACTTTTCCAAGCATAATATCCGCAAGCACCTGCCCGGTCACTACCCCAAGCTGTGATAAAAGAAGGATATTTTTTACATCCTTTACCGGGGTTAAATCCACGGGACCGCCTACGTTTAATACCAATAAAAATTTATCAAAGGCATCGTTTAATGCATTAATATCCCGTTCTTCCGATTCGGTAAGTAAAATATCTCCGCGCTCGGGAACACGGTCGTTTCCTTCACCGGAATTTCTTGAAAGCACGTATACGCATGCATCTCCCTTTTTTGAAAGGAGGATTTTATACTCCGGCTCTTTTTGAATTTTTCCCATTCCGTAAATAAAAATATTGGAGCCGGCAGCCTTTGCTTCCGCCTTTAAATCTTTTAAAAACTTTTTACGGCTTTCCTTTTTTATTTCATCATATTGATTCAGCCACTTTTCTGTGGTGATGGTAAAGCCGGCCTCTTTTAATCCTTCTTCGATATTTACGGAAAAGCGACTGTTTACTTCTCCGGAGCCGGTTCCGCCCTTTACGGTATGGCGAACTCCGTTTCCGTATGCCGCGATTTCGCATGGTTTATCAAGTGGAAATGTACCGTCGGTCTTTAAAAACAGTGTGCACTCCGCCGCGGTATCTCTTACCAGTTTTAAATGTTCCTGCTCGTACTGCTGCATAATTTCTCCTTCTCCCTTTTTGTCATCTGTTTGATGAGTGCTTCTCTTCGCATGGCTTCCTGCTTGGAGGTATAGGTTTCAAAATAAACCAGTTCCACCGGTCTGCGCATGCGCGTATACTTTGCACCTTTTCCCGAATTATGTGCCTCCACACGCTTTTCCAAATCCGTGGTGTAGCCGGTATATAATGAACCGTCCGCACATCGAAGCATGTAGGTATAAAACTTTCTGTTACCGTCCTTTGCTTCCTTTGCGGCCAGCATTAAAAAACCTCCGTCGGTTCTTAACACCGCCCTTCTCTCTTCATAGTCCGGAAGAATGGATTCCACGGTTTTCCAAAACGCCTCGGAGTGGTCCATATGCTTCCTGTGGGAAAGTTCATGAACGATGACATAGTCCCGAATCTCGGTGGGAAGTCGCATCAAAAGGCAGTTAAAATTCAAATTCCCCTTTGAAGAACAGCTTCCCCATAAAGAGTGCTGAAAGCGAACGGTAACCTTTCCGTAGGTTACCCCCATCTGCTTTGCATATTCCTCCACCTTTTGCGGGAAATAATACTTCGCCGATTCCTTTAAGGCTTTGATTTCCTCGTCGGTAAGAGGCTCGATTTCCGCCGTGGATTCGTTTTCCGCCTGCACCAAGGAAACGTGTTTTAAAATCCAGGCTTCCTTTTCTTTTACAAAGGCATCGATTTCTTCTGCCGAGACTCTTTTGGGTGCACGCACAAGCACCTTTCCGTCTCGCATGATTTCAATCGCCACCGTTTTTCTTTTACTGTGAATGATGTCGTAATCCATACTATTCTATTATAACAAAATCGACATCCGGTTTAAACAATATTCATCTTCACTCGTTCTAGAATCTCCGGCAATGCCCGAGAAGAGTTCACCTCAAACCTGGTTGTCAGTGTAGCTATAAGTTCCTTTTTATCCGACTCCAAAAGATCCAGTGAATTACAATAAATGCAAAGTGCCCCATCGGAAATCATCTTTGCATTTGCATCCGTTTGAATCAAAAGACTGTCAATCAGTAAAGAGATGTTGGAAAAACAATCGTGTCCGTAGGATGTAAAGGATAACTGCTGTAAAGATGAGAACACCTCGATTGCTGAGAAATCAAAATCTGTAGAATACAAATCCTCTAAGTATTGGTTTGCGATATCAGTAAGTGCATTATTAATATAGGTGTAGTTCACCAAAAATCCGTCTTCATCGTATTTCTTTGCCGGCACATTAATCGGGAACGTGGATACGCCTCTTGTAATTAAAAGATTAATGGTATAACTGTCCGTCGGGATTACGTAACTTCCAAGGGACTCCGCGAAGACATATACATAGTTGTTCTTTGGGAAAATCGGGTTTTTCTTTGCGACACCATTTTTCTCGTTTTCATGGAAAGAAACAATGATTTCCTCTTCCTTTGTGGCATCCACCTTGATATAAACAGAGATTCGATAGAATTGGTCTAAAACACATATGGCATTTTCAAACTTTTCCTGGGTCTTCATCTCCGTAATCATAAAGGGCTGAATATTGGCAAGGTAAGTTCTTAAATATTCCAATTTATCAATGCCAAGGTAATCCAAGTATTTAAAAAGATGTAAGTTCCGACCAGATGCATGCTTACTCTCATCCAACTTAATGCGATCCAATCGTGCCAACCTACGAAGTTTGTAGGCCAACTGCTTTTGAAGTAAAAACTCGGTATCCGCAATCACTGTTTCTTTTTTCTTTTCCAATGCAGTTTTTGAGGACTGCTGTCCATTGACTTCAGAGAGATTTTGGAAATATAAAAGACATCTCTTTTTCTGTTTCTCCGGCAATGCGCGATACATCTCAAGGAGCGTTTTTTCTTCTCCATTAAGAGCATAATCCTCTCTGCTTGATTCAACGACCGCCTCTCCCAGCAATTCACTAAGTGAAACCTGTAGCGCATTTGCTATATCCATAAGTTTTTCCGCGCTTGGCGTATTTCCCTTTTTCTTCCAGTCACTTATCGTGCTTTCCGGAATATGTGCCCGCTTGGAAAACTCCTTCTGTGTCAGGTTCTTTTCCTTCATAAGTTCAAAGATACGTTCACTGATGGTCATAGTCTTTACCTCATATCCGTAATTACGGATTCTGATTCCAAAAAAATAAAGTCGAAGATTTCTCCTCGACTTTATTCTAATCCGTAATTACGGATTTGTCAAACTACTTTCTCATATCTTCCGGCTTTATCCCATCCTTTATACGTCCAAAATAATGGTAACCGGTCCGTCGTTTTCGGAGGTTACTTTCATATCCGCGCCAAACTCACCGGTGCCCACTTCAAATCCGCGATCTCTGCATTCCGAAATCACTAGCTCATACAAAGGGATAGAAATCTCCGGTCGTGCCGCATCGGAAAAACCCGGTCGTCTGGAGGACGTGTCCGCAAAAAGTGTAAACTGACTTACGATCAAAAGCTTTGCGCCTGCATCCTTTGGATTGATATTCATCTTTTCGTTTTCATCCTCAAAGATACGAAGTCCGCAGATTTTATCTGCCATCTTTTTTGCCTGTGCCTCGGTATCGTCCTTATGAACACCAAGCAACACCAATAATCCTTTATCGATGGATGAAACAACTTTTCCATCTATTTCTACGGATGCGGATAGCACCCTGGTTACCACTGCTCGCATTATTTTCCTCCAAGTATTATTCTTCCGACGGATTTACATGAATCATGACATGCTTTACGTTTGCATATTCCTTCTCTACGTTTTCATGAACCCGTTCTGCGATATCATGGGCATCAATCAGTGAAATGTTTCGATCCACTGCGATTTCCAAATCCACGTAAATCTTATTTCCAAACTGTCTGGTACGAAGCAAATCCACCTGTACCACACCATCCTGTTTTTCCACGAATGCTTTTAAGGTAGCTTCAAACTCTTTTCCGCCGGAGGTATCCAGCATTTTAATAAATGCATCGTTTGTAATCTCCACTGCGACCTTTAAGATACAAACACAAATAATTAATCCTGCGATGGGATCCATAATGGGAAATCCCAGTTTTGCCAATCCGATACCCGCGAATGACCCCACAGATGAAAGTGCATCGGAACGATGATGCCAGGCATCCGCTTTAAAGGCCGGAGAATCCATGACTTTTGCAAAGTGCATGGTGTAATGATACATCACTTCTTTAACAACGATGGACACTACTGCAGCTACTAATGGCAGCATAGTGGGAATTTCCAGTGTACTTGGCGTAATCAATTTTTGAAACCCTGCATATCCGATGCCGATACCGGTACCTGCTAAGATGAGTCCCAAGATTAAAGATGCCACGCACTCCAATCGTTCATGTCCAAAAGGATGTTCCTCATCCTCCGGCTGCTTTGATAAACGCACACCGATATAAGCAATTAGTGTTGCAAATACATCCGATAGCGAGTGCACCGCATCGGAAATCATAGCACCGGATCTACCAAAGATTCCGGCAAATAGTTTAAATCCCGCCAATAACACATTTCCCAATATGCCGATGCGGGACAGTTTTTTTATGATTATGTTTTCTTCCATTTTTATTTAAAAATCTCCCAAAAGGCTACTGCGCTGGCAGCTGCCACATTTAAAGAATCCACTTCCCGGTTCATGGGAATGATAATGTTTTTATCGCAGATATCCAAGATTTCTTTTGATATTCCATGGTCTTCATTTCCGAGAATCACCACTCGCTTTTCTCCCACATCAGATAATTTGTTTAACTCTTCCGCATCATCCGATAAAGAAAGGGCCATCAATGTAAATCCTGCATTCTGTATTTCTTTCACCTGTTCCTTTTTGATAAAGGTCCAGTCTACTTGAAATACCGTTCCCATACTTACTCTGGCTGCTCTGCGATATAGAGGATCTGCACATCCTTCCGTAAGAAGTATTGCATCTGCACCAAGCGCTGCAGCGGAACGAAAAATTGCTCCTACATTGGTGGGATTTTCCACGTCATCCAAAAGCACTACTTTGTGATTTGTTTTCACAATGGAATCTAACTCAGGAAGCTGTTTTCTTCTCATCGCCGCTAGAATTCCACCGGTCAAAGAGTATCCGGTAATCTCTTTCATCACAGAATAAGGCGCACAATAAATCGTATCATTCTCGTCACAGAAACTCTTTACCGCATCCAGTTTTTCTTCTTCCACAAAATAGGATTCTGCGATGTAACCGGCTTTTAACGCACGGCGGATGACCTTTTCACTTTCACAAATAAAAAGTCCGATTTGGGGCTCATAAAATCGCTTTAATTGCTTTTCGTTTAATCCAAGATAAACAGATAATTCCTCTGAATCGAGACTTGCAACTCTTTTTACATTCATATCTTACATTCCACAACTCATGCGATACTCATCATCGTTATCCGCTTTTACATATCTGGCATTAAACTCCATATTGATATCGCGAAGTTCTTTCTTCCCATCAATATAATCCTGGTACATTTCTGCAAGTCCGGACATGCATCCATCGCAGTTTGCTTCAATATTTCCCAA
>ODAI013386713.1_pt1 | contig 12371 bp, 5 predicted proteins | sample 1539321 | NCBI WGS metagenome assembly ODAI01 (sample SAMN02144231, study PRJEB22623) | gut metagenome | biome: sheep rumen | host: Ovis aries | place: New Zealand
AAGGAAATGTGGGTCTGCTGAAGGCCGCCAAGCGCTCCAGTCCCTATCCCGGCAAGCGTTTCGTGAAGTTTGCCGCGCCCATCATCCGCAGTGAGATGGAACGGTTCATCGAGCAGCATACAGGCCTTTACAAGGTGCCGCGGGCTGAGCGCACTGCCGCCGAGACCCGCATGAGTCGTCCGGTGTCGGTGGATGCCCCCATTCCTGTTGGTAGCCAGAACAATTTCAACTTGCTCAACCTGTTGGAGAATGCCGATTCTCCCTATGCCGACAGCACCCTGCTGAAAGAGACCAGCGAGGCCCGTCTGCAGCAGGTGCTGACACTCCTCGACGAACGGCAGCGTCAAGTCATCTCGCTCATCTATGGCATCGGCGGCGAGCGCCACACCATGGCCGAGGTGGGTGTGCTGATGCAACTCACCCGTGAGCGTGTGAGGCAGATCCGCGACAAGGCCTTGCGCCGACTGAGCAAGGTGAAGTCGATGAAGTTATGATTCTTTGTCGCCTACTTTGTCGCCTACTTGCAGTTCTTTGGTGTTGACGCTGCCCACACCGTTTGTCTCACACTTGTAAGACTTCACCTGGCCTTTCAGGTTGAAGGTGCCCACACCATTGATGGCACAGTTGAGTGACCCTGAATTGCTGAAGGTGGCATCGACAGAGCCTACACCATTCATGGTCATCGAGATGTCGTTTGCCGTCACGTCCTGAAGACTGACGGAGCCGGTGCCGTCGACATTGACTTTCAGCACATCGCTGTGGATACTCTCCGCCATGATAGATCCCGCCCCGTTCATATTGAATGACAGAGCATCCGACTTGATTTCCCCCTTGAGCTGAGCCGAACCGGCTCCTTCCAGGTCAAGGGCTTGCAGGGCCTGGCTCCTGACCACGACCTTCACGCTGCCATTGTGGAAGAAATCATTTTTTTTCTCTTTGATGATGAGTCTTCCGTCCTCGTTCACAATGGCGATGTTGTCGACGAGCGACTCACCGCCACTCACCACCACCTTCACGGAGTCGGAAGGCTCATAAATCAGTTCGCAGGGGGCCTGAACGCTGATTTTGTCGAAGTCGCCGATGTCGTCAATCTTGTGGGTCTTCTTCGGTTCATTGGGGTCGTGGCGGAGGTTCTTGAGGCAAGAAGTGCACAAAAGGGCGGCTGCCAATGCCGCCAGAAGAAAGATGTTTCTTTTCATTTTTGAGGGGGGATTATTTAGATGTCGTTATTACGTTATCACGTTATTACGTGATGTCGTCATTTCGTTATTACGTTATTACGTCATTTCGTCATTTCGTGATAACGTCATTTCGAGATTTCATCATTTATTATCTCAGGGCTGTGTGGTTGTGAGTTTGAGTTTCTCGGCCTTGAGTTTTCCTTCTCTTGGGGTGACGGTGAGGGTGATGTCGCCGGGGGAGTGGCCGGCACGGAGGATGACCATGGCTGAGCCGTTGTAGAGATTGCGGAAGGTGGTGACGTTGGCTTCGTCGGAGATCATGTCGCCGTTGGTGACGGCCACGACGGCAGCATCGCCGTCGACGGTGAACTCCAACTCATCCTGGGCGGTGAAGGCGCGGCGGCCCTTGCTGTCGACGGCATGCACGCGCACATGCATCAGGTCGGTGCCGTCGGCGAACCAGGTGTGGTCGTCGGGTGTCAGTTGCAGTTTTTTTGCCTCGCCGGAGGTGTCCACGCGGTGGCGTGCCACCACCTCTCCGCCGTTCATGGCCACAGCCTCGATATATCCGTCGGCATACTCCACCTGGTCCCAGCGCATCTTGTTGCGCTTCTTCGGGTCGTTGGTGTTGGTTAGCTTGCCGTAGCTCTTGCCGTTGACGATGAGTTCCACTTCCTCGGCATTGCTGTAGGCGTAGACGGTGAGCATCTGTCCCGGCCGGCGGTTCCAGTGGTCGCTGTAGCGTTCGCCACCAAACTTGATGCCGTTCCATTCGGAGTCGTCGGCCACATCGTCGACGATGCTCACATGCACTATCGGCTCATCCTCTTTGAAGACGCTCTTGAGGAAATAGGCCATCGGCTTGGGCTCAAGGGCGATGTCGAACACGCCCTCTGTCCATCCCTTGGCGGGCCATCCCCGCGATTCGCCTAAATAGTCGATCATGCCCCAGTAGGCCAGTCCCACCACCTTGTCGAGGTTCATCTCGTAGTAGTTAGGCCCCATCATCGGCAGGTTGGCCTCACTCTGGTAGAAAATCATCCACGGGAAGCGCCTTCCGTCGCCGGGGAAGTACATATAGCGGTAGTTATAGGCGGCGATGTCGGTCTCCAGGGCCAGCGGTGCAGGCAGCGAGTCGGTCTTGAGGTCGCGGCCGCGGGGGTGCATGGCCACTGTCACGAGCCGTGTGCTGTCGTAGCGCAGCAGCAGTTGCTTCTGCATCCTGTAGGGAGTGACTCCCCAGTCGTTGTAAGGCAGGTTGGCATAGGTCTGCAGTTCGTTGCCGAGGCTCCAGAGGACCACCGACGGGTGGTTGCGGTCGCGCTTGATGAACTCCGGCACGTCTTTCTGCCACTGGTCGGTCCACTCTTTGCGGCCGCCGGTGAACTGTCGCAGCCATTTGTCGTAGAGCTCATCGACGACGAGGATGCCGTTCTCGTCGCAGAGGCGGAGGAAGTCTTCGCTATAGGGGTTGTGCGAGGTGCGCACATGATTGAATCCCCACTGCTTGAGCATCTTCAGGCGTTTGTCGATGGCACGCGGGTAGGCGGCGGCACCGAGGGCGCCGAGGCTGTGGTGGTTGGCGATGCCTTTCCATATCACTTTCTTGCCGTTGAGTTTGAAGCCGAACTCCGGAGAGAACTCTATCGTGCGCACGCCGAAGTGCGTCTCCACACAGTCGGTCGCCTGTCCGTCGGCCCGCTGCAGTTCGACGGTGAGATGGTAGAGGTAAGGGTCTTCGCAGCTCCAGAGGTGAGGATGGCTGAGAGGGATGTCGTCGAGGCGGTATTCGTAGACCTTCATTTTCCTGTTCCACGCGATGTCGGTGGTCTTGTCGGCCACGGTCTGTCCCTCGGCGTCGGTGATGATGGCGCGCACCTTGAGGTGGTCGGTGCGCAGCGAGCAGGCGATGTCGGTCTGAATGGCCACCACTGCGGTGTCTTCATTGGCCACGGGAGTGGTGATATACAGCGGGTGTCGCGGCATATAGAGGTTGCGGTCGGTGATGTTGAGAGCCACGTCGCGTATCAGTCCGCCGCCGGTATACCATCTGGAGTTGAGGGGCTCCTGGGTGTTGGCTTTCACGGCGATGACGTTCTGCTCGCCGAAGCGCAGCATCCGTGTGATGTCGATCTCGAACCCTAAGTAGCCGTAGTCGGTACCGCCGATGTGTTGTCCGTTGAGATAGACATCGCCCACATACATGATGCCCTGGAAGTCGAGCAGTACGCGCCGGTCGCGCCAGCGCTCGTCGGGGATGAGGGTGCGCGCATACCATCCGATGCCCATCTCCTTGAATCCTCTGGCGCTGAGGCGGCTTTTGAAATTGCTGGCCTGGTCGCTGTTGTCGGCTTTCTCGTCGTCGGAGGGTGCCACCCACGGCTGTTCGATCTGGAAGTCGTGGGGCACGTCGATGGTGCGCCATTCCTCAGTGATGTCTTCGAAGTTGGAGGCGGTGGGGATGGTGGGGATGTCGCCGGCGTGGAATAGCCATCCGAAATTGAGGTTGATATGCTCGCGGGGGCCGGGAGCAGCCCATGCGCTGACTGTCAGCAGCAGGGAGATGAGGGTGGTGAGGATTTTCATTTTTTTATTGGGGGGTGATGGGGGTGATGGGGGTGATGGGTCTAATGGGTCTAATGGGCTTGATGGGCTTGATGGGACCTGATAGAACTAATGAGAACTTAATGGGCGAGGAGGCGCACGGTGGAGTTGAGGCCGCTGGGGGTGGGGGGCCACTGGTCGTAGGTGGTCTTTTTGTAGTTGAGGTCTACGACATTGATTTCTTCCATGATGCGCCACACTTCGCCACGGCGATCCATGTCGGCGATGCGGTTGGCGGGCAGGTTGGTCACCTCGATGCGCACCTCGTTCTTTCCCTTGTGGAAGCACTGCCCGAGGGGCATGGTGAAGGGCACGCTCCACGCGCAGCCCATGTATTGGCCGTTGATATAGACGCGGGCACTCTCGCGCACGTCGCCCAGGTCGATGGTCCATGTCTTGGCTGCCTGGTGCTTGTTCATCTTTATAATGGTGGTGTAGACACCGGTGCCCATGGTGACGGCGGTGGAGGCGTCGAGGCCCTCCCACGTCTGCAGGTGGTCGAGGGCATAAGTCTTCTCCACGGCAGGAGCCTCCTCGGTGAAGGCCAGTTGCCATGGGAGTCCGCCGAGGTCGAGGGTGTCGGTGGGGATGACGGGCTGTCCGAGGGTGACTGCAGGCCGTTCGGCGAGGGGGCGGTCGAAGGTCTGGAGGATCATCGACTCACCGGAGCGCAGGCACACATACACTTTGCCGCCCTCGGTCTTGGCGGCCTTGATGTCGCCTGTGAGCGGGTCGAACCAGGCGGCGTCGGCCATGGTGACGGCCAGCGGCATCCATGCCGCCTTGTCCTCACCGGTGAGGTTGGCGATGAAGTAGTGGTGGCCTTGGTCGTTGGTGCGGCGGATGGCGCGCAGTCCATGGCGGGCGCGCATGGCCTCGGGCTGTGCGGCTGCCATCATCTTGGCCTCGTCGATGCCGTAGATGATGTGTGCGCCCTGTGCCTGCAACTGGCTGATGTGCGCGCGCAGTGCCTCTGGCATCCGTCCGCTGCCGGGGATGATGAGTCCGCTGTAGCGTGTGCCGGCGGCTGTCTGCAATTTGCCGTTGACGAATCTGGTCTCCATGAGGATGCGCTCACTGATGTAGTCGCAGTCGAAGCCGAGGCTGTCGATCTCGAGGATACTCTTGATAAACTCGGGAGCCTTCTCGTCCATCTTGTGGATGTCGAAAGCCATGAGCAGGCTGCCCTCACCACGGCCGTGGCGCTTCGCCCACATATCGCGCAAGGGGACGAGCACGAGGAAGTCGTTGTCGGGCTTGCCCATCTGCAGGAAGCGCTGGCAGCGCTCGATGTAGGCCATCAGCGAGGGCGCGTCGCGCCAGATGCTGTTGTTGGGGCTCATGTCTATACTGGCATAGAAGCGCCATCCGGGCCATTTGGCCTCCTTGGGACTGTAGCATGTGCCGTGGAAGAACATGTGGTTGACACCGCAGGTGAACATCAGGTCGAGGTCGGGTTTCATCTGTGAGAGCGAGGTGCGGAAATGCTCTGTGAGCCAGGTGAATGTCTCGCTGCTCACCAGCGGCTTGCCGGTGATGTGGGCAGCCGAAGAGGCATATTTCAGCATCGAGACATCGCTGAAGTTGGGACGTGTGAAGCCCGGGTCTTTACGGAGACCCTTGATGTTGAACTCCGACAGGCCGAATCCCTCAATCTCGGGCACGTCGACGGAGGCGTAGACATCGATGAGGCTGGCGGGAGAGCCGTGGGCCTGGTTACGGGTGAGCGAGCCGTGGGAGTGGGCCCAAGCGGTCCACTGCTGCGAGAAGTTCTCCAGCAGCATGTCGCTCAGCGTCTCACGGTAGTCGGAGAGAACGTCTTTCGTCGGGTCATTGCCCGGGAGGTCGATGCCGAGGAGGGCAGGGAAGTGCTTCTCCAACTCATAGCCGCGGCGGGCCTTGAACTCCTCGAGCAGCGTGGGGGTCCAGTTGGCGTTATACACCTCGTAGGAGTCGTTGAAGAAATTGTGGGGCCAGGGAGTGCCGTTGGCGGCAAACGCCTGGTCGAAACGCTCCAGGTAGTGGCGCACAGCCTCTTTGTCGAAATGGTCGATCACATAGCCGGCGCCGCCGGGAGCCGCCCGTTTCACCTGCTGGCGGGTGCGGCTCACATACTGTGCCACCACGAGCCAGGTGCCGGGCAGGCGCAGCATTTCTAATTGTGTGCCTTCCACGCTGCCCATCATGTCGAGGCAGCGGCCTTTGTAGCCTTTTACGTCGATGGGGTAGGCCATCACGGTGGCGAGCCGTGCGTAGGGGCGCTCTTTCTCGTTCTTGACGCTGATGTCGACGGTGACAGGTTGGTCGGTCACCTGACTGACGGTGACGGTATCCACGACGAACACCACCTTGCAGGCAGCCTCCTCGATGGGCGTGGCTGGTCCGCCGAAGGGCCATCCTGTGCCGGTGTTCATATCTACGAGGATGCCGTTGCGCCGGCCCTCGGCCTCCACTTTGGCCAGGGCTGCCATCCATTGTGGGGAGAGGAAGGGGATGGCATGGCTCTCATTGCCCTGCACACCGTAGATGGGGGTGATTTCCACACTGCCGGCGCCAGCCTTGGCATATTGCTCCATGTTGTAGGTGATGTTGGCGTCGTCGACGGCGGAGCCTGGCCACCACCATCGCAGTCCGGCCTTGCTCTCCGGCTTTGCCTCCGGCCAACTCAGTTGTGCGCTGGCGGTCATCGCTGCCAGGGCAAGTATCAGCGTCATTCTTCTTCTCATCTTGTTTTATGGATTAGTTTGAGTCATCTATGGCGGCCTTTTTTCATAAGGGCCGAAGAATAGGCAAAAATAGCAAAAAAAAAGCAAAGTGGCAACGATGTAGCTATTTTTTTTACAAAAAAAGCCTCCGCATGAGCGGAGGCTTGATAGATGCGTGTGCTGTGGATTAGCGCACGATGAATTTCTTACCCTGCTTGATATAGATGCCCTGCTTGAGAGAGTTGGGGTTGACCTGGATACCATTGAGGTTGTAGACGGGAGCGTTGTGGTCGGAAACCAGCTTGCCAGTGCCCACTTCCTCGATGCCGTCGCTGGTGGTCTTCAGGATACAGACGCGGCTGAGGGCGGTGTCGACACGGTAGAGCTGGAAGGTCTGCAGACCGGTGTAGACCTCAACGATACCACCGAGGTGCTCAGCCTTGTACTGCTCCTTGGCTACCTCGGGATCGATGCCGGCAGGATACTGCGGGTGAATTGAACCGCCACCATAGTTGTCGATCTTGTAGACCACGATGAAGTCGTCGTCTGTCAGGCCGTCAACACCGAAGGTGGTGTAGTTGATCAGAATCGGCGAGTAGCTGAGGTTGTTGGGGTTGTAGTTCTCGTTGTCATTCACCTGTCCGGAGAACACCAGACCGATACCCAACTTCACCTGGAGGTTGGTGGTACCGCCAGGATTGCCAGCGTCGTCAACGAGAGGAGTGACGCCGTCCTCTTCAAAGTAAGCTTTCGGAGTAGCACCCGTTGAGCCGTACCATGTGTAGAGCGGGGCAAACAGTTGGTGAGCGGTCTCCTCGTTCAGTTTCGACTGCAGGAAACGATAGCGCTGGATGGGCTCGTAGCCACTCTCCGACGGACCGTAGACAGGCACGTTGGAGTAGGTGGGGTTGCCTTCCTCGTCCACTTCGCCAGTGGCCACCTGATAGTACATTCTCATACGGCCAGTCCAGTTGGTCTCGCCAGAGGTTGAGGAACTGTCCAGCGGATCCATGGCCTCAAAGCCCTTGGCAAGCAGATCCTCAGCAGTCAGGTGCTGGATGTCGATGTCGTTGGTGGTGGCAAACTCTTTGTCGTTCTGGATGGTAACAGTCGTCTCGGTGAAGCCCGGAGCAAGGGTGGTCACAGTGAGGGTGCCTTTACCGCTCACGCTGACAACCTCGCCAGAGTACTTGTCGGTACCGCTGGCCTCGACGGTGCCATTCTCGTTCTTGAACTCATAGTTGATGAAGATGGTGGGCTGTGTGGGCACGTCGCTGTTGCTCACTGTCAGGCGATAGCTCTTTGAATAGCCGTCGGTCACGTCGATGATGGTGGCTGTGGCGCCAGGCAGGGCGATGGGCACGCACTCCACTTCGGTGCTCACAACCTCAGAGGTGGCAGAACCGGAAACGGTCCAGGCCTCGAGAGTACCAGAGGTGGTGGTGGTGTAGACATACTTGCCGTCGCAGTCCATGTAGAAGAAGGTCTCCTCTTTGCCGTCGGTGCCCTTGATGGTGAGCTCCTCTTCCTCTCCGAAGGAGATGGAGTAGGTGCGCTCATTGCCGTTGACGCCAGTGAGGGCCACTGTGGGAGGATTGGCCACGTCGTAGTCGGTGATCACCTGCACTTTGATGTTGTCCATCTGCACGATACTCTGGTAGCGTGCCAGATGCTGGTTGATACCGGTGGCGAACATGCTCTCCTCCTCGGGCACGGTGCGGGTGCCTTCAGCATAGGTGGCGTTGCCGAAGATGTCGCTCACGGTATAAGCCACGGTGCGGGCGTTGATGTCCACGTCGAGCGAGATCTTCATCCATTCGCCGATGGTCACCATGAAGGTGTTGTTGGTGTCGTCGTTCACGTAGAAGGCGCGGGTGTCGTCCACCTCGGTGATGGCAAAGAGCCAGTTGCCTTTCGAGAGGTCGTTGGTGTTGCCCTGAGGAGCCGATTCCGAGCTGACCACGCGGAACTGCGTGCCATACTGGTTGTTGGAACCTTGCTTGTAGCACCACTCCAACTCCATGTGGTAGTTGCCGCCGTTCACCTTGCCGTTGTAGATGTCGGAGCCCCAGATCCAGTTGCAGCTACGGCCGTTGTTCTGGCCAAGGCTGAATTGGAAATAGTTACCTTCGGCATCGCCGGTAATCGACATGCCTGTAGCGAGGTTGGGGGAGGCCCAGCCAAGGGCGATGGGGTCAGTGCCCGACTCGAAGTCTTGTTTCAGCAGGTTGCTGACACCTGCAGAGGCGGATGTGGCGAACAGCATCCCCGCCAGGGCCAAAAACATGTAAAGTTTTCTCATTGTGATAAAGTTTAATTAGTTGATTATGGTATTAAAAAACGCGAATCCTTAGGTCGCAGGTCCACGGGCTGGCGGACAGCTGTCGTGCATGTCCGCCGGCCCGTGGCGTGAGAGGTGTCACCATCCCGGGTTCTGAGTCAGGCTGCCTGACTTCTGAATCTCGCTTTGGGGGATGGGGAAGAAGTACATCTTGTCGTTCCACTGCCGCTGCTCGAGGGTGGCGGGAGTGTAGGTGACGGTGCTGTCGGCATTGAGTGTCATCTGCATCTTGCGGATGGTGGTGAAATACTCAGGTGCCTCTTTCCAGCGGCGCACGTCGAAGAAGCGGTGGCCCTCGAAGGCCAGCTCGACGAAGCGCTCGTTCTCATATTTCTTCTTGAAATCGGCGGCGCTCAGCCCCTCGGCGATGGCGGGCTGGCCAGCTCTGGCGCGCACGATGTTGAGGGCCTGTGCGGCCGACATGGGCAGGTCGGAGGTGGTGGCATAGCCGTCGCCGGTGTAGTTGAGCATGGCCTCTGCCAGGTTGAGGTAGACCTCAGCCAGACGGAAGATGACCCAGTTGTGGTAGAAGGAGTTGGCTCCGGTGGCGCCGATGACGGTGCCCGGGTTGCAATACTTCTTCAGGTAGTAGCCGGTGGTGGAGGCATAGGTGATAGGCTCGGCATTGGCACCGCCATAGTAGAGCTCCAGCGGGTTGGGGTTGGCGTTGGGCCACTGCTCACCGTTGACAGCCACAATCCATGAGAGGCGCTTGTCGCGGTTGGCATAGGGGTTCTGCGGGTCGTAGCCGCTGCCTGCCTCGTTGATGGCTTTGCCGTTGGTCATCTCGAAGGCGTCGACCAGGTTCTGCGTGGGACAGTTGCCGCCTCCGGCATTCTCCATGCCGATGGGGAAATTGTATTTCTCGAAGTTGTTGTTGGTCGACGTGCTGTTCTGGCGGCGTGCGAAGATGATCTCTTTGGTGTCCTTGTAGTTGTCGGACTGGAAGAGTGAACTGTAGTCGGCCACGAGGTTCATGTTGCGGGCGCGGCAGGCGGTGATGCACTCCTGGCAGCGGAGGGCGGCCTGGTGCCACAGCTCGCGGTCGTTGTTGGGATTGAACAGAGGGCTTGCGTGATAGAGGGCGGCACGTGCGCGGAGGGCGAGCACGGCGAGGTTGTTGGCTCGTCCGCTCTCGGCCATCGACATGGCCATGTTGCCCAGGTTGGAGTAGTCCTCGATGATGGTGTCCTTGATGGCAGCACACTCGCTGTCGATGAACTGGAATACCTCTTCTGCCGAGTTGCGCGGCAGGTTGTTGGCCTCACCGGCATCCATGTTGCTCACTTTCAGGGGTACGTCGCCATATTGGCGTACGAGCAGGAAATAGAAGTAGGCGCGTGCCCACCGTGCTTCCCACTGGTAGTTGTTGTACTGGAACATCTCTTTTTGGTAGTCGACATCGAGTCTGTAGTCGGGGAATGTGAGCCCGGTGAACTCGTCGAGGAAGAGATTGCAGTAGCTGATGCCCTGATAGCAGGAGGTCCATATCGAGCCTTTGGCGTTGGAGGGTCCCCATGCGCCGTTGTAGAAATCCTCTATCTGGTTGCCGGGGTGTGAGTAGGCCGACTCGTCGGTGGCAGAGCTGAGCATGGCACCCGAATAGTTGCCGAAGTCGGAGTCGAGGTTTTGGTAGATGGTGGTGATCAGTCCGCCTGTGCGGCTGAACATCTCCTTGATGTAGTCGGCGCCATCGACCTTATACTCATGGTAGTCCATTTTGTCGGAGCAGGATGCCAGAGCCATGGCGGCGAAGACTCCAAAGATATAATGATTGATTTTCATAATCTTATGTTTTCTGTTGTTGGGGTTGCATGTTAGAAGGTCACTGACAGTCCGAGCACCACACTCCGTGTGAGCGGGTTGGTGGCGCCATAAGAGGCGGCGTTCACTTCGTCGAGGTCGTCGAAGGTGAAGAGGTCGACGCCACGCAGATAGACTTTTGCGGCATTGACAATCTTGGTCTTCTCGAGCAGACTCTTGTCGAAGTTGTAGAAGAGTTCCACGTTGCGCAGCTTGAGGAAGGAGCGGTCGCGCAGCCAGTAGGTGCTGGTCTGGTAGTTGTTGGCGTTGCTGCTTGAGCTCAGGCGCGGGAAGAGGGCGTTGGCGTCATTGTTGGCGGATGTCCAGCGGTTGTCGTAGACATACTGCGAGAGGGTGTTGTTGTTGACCAGTCCCCAGAACATACTCTTGGTGTTGAGCACGGCAGAGTAGCGGCCTACGCCCTGGAACATCATATTGAATCCGAAGCCCTTGTACTCAGCACCGAGATGGAAGTTGTAGAACAGTTCGGGGCAGGCGGTGGAGTAGCCGATCTTGCAGATGTCGTTGGCATCGATCTGGCCGTCATTGTTGACGTCGCGGGATTTGATGTCGCCCACGCGCACTGCAGAGAAGGTCTGGGTGGGGCTGCTGGCGATTTCAGCCTCGCTTGTGAAGAGCCCCTCGGCGATGAGTCCGTAGGTGGAGCTCAGCGGGTTGCCCGTCTGCACGAGGTTGTCGAAGGCGCGGGGCTCCTCGGCCATATTGTCGATCTTGTTGCTGTAGAGCATGAGGTTGCCGCCCAGGTTGAGGGTGAGGTCGCCGAACGACTTGGTGTAGTCGGCCTTCACCTCGAATCCGTGCTGCGACACCTTACCCTCGTTGGCATAGGGAGCGGTGAAGCCGATGAGTGAGGAGTAGTATCCGTCGCCGGCCACCCAGATGTCCTGACGATTCTGGATGAAGTAGTCGAGCTCGAGGTTGAGGCCCTTGAAGAGCACGGCGTCGACACCGAAGTTGTACTTATAGGCTTTCTCGTGTGAGGGGTTGACGGCTGCCATCTGACCGATGGACACCGGTCCGTAGCTGGCGGCGTCATAGCCGCTGCCGAAGGGATAGCCGCCGCCGGCCTGCGAGTAGGCCTGTGTGTAATAGGTCCACACGTTGTCGCCTGGCAGATAGTCGGCGTTGATCATGCCGGCGCTGGCCCTGAGCTTGAGGAAGTCGACGACGCCGTTGTCCTTGAGGAAGTCCTCCTCAGAGAGCACCCATCCTGCCGAGACAGTGGGCGAGAACGACCATTTGGTGTCGGGTGCGAGGCGGCTGCTGCCTGAGTAGACGAGAGCCACGTCGGCGAGGTAGCGCTTCTTGTGTGCGTAGTGTCCCCACAGCGACACGTTCATCCTGTAGATGCTCTGGTTGGCACCGGTGGAGTTGGTGTAGTCGTAGTCATACTTCAACTGGCTGTAGAGATAGTCGTTGTCGGTGAGCTGGCGGTCGAAGTTGAAACCGGCGTTGAAGGTAAGACGGCGCTGGTAGGCGTCGGTGTTGGCATTCTTGCCCATGGTGCCATCGGCACCGCCCGACCAGTAGTCGCCCACCTGAGGAGCACCGTTGACCCATGCCGTGACGGGATAGTTGCCATACACGAAGGTCTTGCTATGGTCCTCGTAGAGGGTGGAGTAGGTGTCGTAGCCGAGGCGAGCGGTGAAGCTCAGACCCTCAATCCAGTATTTGAGGTCCTGCTGCAGGGTCATGTCGGCGAAGAGTGCACGCTCA
>ODAI010922386.1_pt1 | contig 12369 bp, 13 predicted proteins | sample 1539321 | NCBI WGS metagenome assembly ODAI01 (sample SAMN02144231, study PRJEB22623) | gut metagenome | biome: sheep rumen | host: Ovis aries | place: New Zealand
ATGTTCTGCGACCAGGATGATTCGTGGCTGATGGATAAGATAGCACTTACCGTAAACAGGATCAGAAAAATAGAAAGGTACAGAGGAAAGCATAAGCCGGCACTTGTATTTACCGACGCGATACTGGTGGATGAGGAATTAAAGTTTGTCGATAAGTCCTTCTTTAAGACCAATCATATGAAGGCAGGTAAATGCGACTTAGGTCATATCCTGATGGAAAACAAAGCCATAGGATGTACAGTGGCCATAAACCAGGCTGCAGCAGATATATTGGCTCTTACCTGTCCTTCTGCGGATAATAAATACAGATACAGGAATGAATATGATTACATAAGATACCATGACTGGTGGATGGCACTTATTTGTGCATCCTTTGGTACCGTTAAGTATTATCATGTACCTACCGTAATGTACAGACAGCATGGCGGCAACCAGGTAGGGCAGGGGAATTTCTCCGATTATGTAAAAAAACGTACACAAAGTAAGGAAGACATAAAGAAAAGGATAGATGCCACCATAAGACAGGCTGAATGCTTCTACAGATGTTACGGGTCTTTCTTAAAGAAAAGAAAGCTTAAGGTTATAAAGCATTTTATAATGCTTAAGGAATATCATCCCGTGATAAGAAGGCTCATCATGTTCAGATACGGCTTCTTTAAGTCGGGACTGTTGCGTAATGTGGCTTTACTAATGACGATATAAAGCAGGTGAAGATATGTTCGGATATGTTGTGATAAACAAACCTGAGATAAAATTTAAGGATTTTGACCTGTACAGGTCTTATTACTGCGGATTGTGCAGGGACTTAAAAGAGGATTTCGGATTTAAGGGACAGATGACTTTAAATTACGATCTGACATTTTTAGCCATATTACTCGACGGACTGTATGAGGATAATACGGTTGTATCCGAGTGCAGATGTATAGTGCATCCTTTTTCCAAGCATGTGACCAGAAGGAACGAATATACGGACTATGCAGCGGATATGAATATACTGCTCACATATTATCAATGCCTTGATGATTATAAGGATGATAAAAACAGAAAGAAGAAGAGATTTGCCAAGGCGTTAAAAAAGAGAGCTCAAAGAGTAATGGAAAAATATCCGGATAAATCCAAAAAGATAGAAGATGAGCTGAAGAAACTGGCCGAATATGAAAATAAAGGTGAAGAAAATATTGACCTTACATCCGGCTGCTTCGGAAGGATCATGTCCGAGCTTTTTCTGTATAAGACGGATGAATGGGAGGAATATCTTGATAAAATGGGATTTTTCCTCGGGAAATACATATATATCCTGGATGCCTTCTGTGACTATGACAAGGATATGGAAAAGGGCAGGTTTAATGCATTAAAGGGCATCGGTAAGGATCCGGATACCGTAAAAAACATGCTGACACTCATGATGTCGGAATGTACAAAGAATTATGAGATGCTCCCTATCGTGGAGAACAATGACATATTACAGAATATTCTGTATTCGGGAGTCTGGACGGGCTTTGAGATGGGCTCTGTTCCCAAAAGAGATACAGATCAGGTATAATACAGGCAGTGAGGTGGATTTATGTTAGACCCGTATCTTGTCTTAGGTGTAGGAAGATATGATGACGATCAAAAGGTAAAAAAAGCATACAGGGCTCTTAGTAAGCAATATCATCCGGATAACAATATCAATAATCCGAATAAAGCAGCCGCAGAGGAGACTTTTAAAAAGATACAGATAGCTTATGAGCAGATAATGCATGAAAGAAGTATAGGGATAGGAGGCCCGAACGATCCAGAAAGATCACAGTATGAGACCGAGAGACAGAACCGCAGCTCGTATCAGGATCAAAATCAAAATACGTATCAGAGCGGGTATCAGTCTCAAAATCAGAACTCATATCAGAATGGGTATCAGTCTCAAAACTCAAGTCAAAACAATTCATATTACAATAACAGGACAGCTGAAAAAGAAAGAACCGACTCTGACAGCTGGTGGAACAGTTCCGCATTTAACGATAATAATCAGAACAATTATAATTCAGGGAATAATAACTATTACTCTGATAACAGCTATAATCAGGGAAATAATTATTATCAGGGTAATAACGGTTATCAGAGCAACAACGGATATCAGGACAATAACAGTTATACCCAGGGTAATAGCGGATTTAACAGGAATACTACTGGCGGTTACTATACAGGTACCGGAAGTCAGAGAAACTATGAATACAGTAATAACGGCGGGTATTATTACAGCAATAATTTTAACGGATCTACCAGAACCGATTATAATACACAGGATACAGGCGTTTTAAACGAGGTGGCTGCAAGCATCAATAACAGGGACTTCTTTAAGGCACTCGATCTCTTAAGCACTATAAATAACAGGACCGATGTGTGGTATTATTACAGTGCGGTTGCTAATCTCGGACTGGGTAACAATGTAACAGCCATGTTTCACGCCAAAACGGCACTTAACATGAAACCTGACAGCGTAGAATATAATGAACTGGTAAGAGGTATGGAAAGCGGTACACTGCAATATAAGGGCAGAGCCGATATGTTTAAACCTCATAATCCTAAGCCCGGTAACATATGCGTAAAGCTTATCATAGCCAATATCGCACTTAATGTGTTCTGCGGTGGCGGCGGAGCTATATGCAACGGATTATGTGCTATATGCTGATTTTATGGTTTATCATTGGAGAAACAGACAGTATATGAAGAAAGTACTATTTCTATTATTTCTGACATTGTCAGTCGGAGTTTTGTCCGGCTGTGAAAATAAGTCGGTCAAAAGCGTAAGCGGTACCGGCTTTTATTTTGATACGATTGTTTCTTTTACAATATATGGAACGGATGATGAAAGTATTATCGACACATTATTTACTATCTGTGAAAACGGCGAGTATTTTTTTAGTGTATCACAAAACGATGGTGAGTTATATAGACTGAATAAGGGCGAGAGTACAACGGTCGATGAGTGGCTTTATAAATGTGTTTACAGGGCAATTTATTTTTCTGAACTTCTTGATGGCAAATATGATATAAGTATCAGACCGGTCAGTAAGCTCTGGGATTTTAGGAGCGGTAAAGGAGAAGTTCCGGATGCTGAGGATATTGAAAAGGCATTAGATAAGATAAACTATAAAGATATCAAGTTGGAAAACAAGCCTATTATCGATCTCGGAGTTTCGGAAGATGGTACCGCTTCAACATCAATGATACCTTATTATGAAATATATTTAAAAGAAGGGATGGAACTTGACCTTGGTTCTGTAGCAAAAGGATACATATGTGATGAAATATGCAATTACCTAAAGGAAGAGGGTATAGAGTCAGCTGTTATTTCACTCGGCGGTAACATTCAGTGCCTTGGGGGAAAGCTTGTCGGAGAAGATGAGTCTGAAGATTTTAAGGTTGCTGTGAAGTCTCCGTTTGGCGGTGATTACAGTGAAGTGTTATATGTGAGGGATAAAGCTGTCGTTACATCCGGTATTTATGAACGATGCTTTGAAAAGGATGATGTGCTTTATCATCATATACTTGATGCAACAACAGGGTATCCTGTGCAAAACAATCTTGCATCGGTAACTATTATCAGTGATTCGGGATTTAATGCTGATATCTTAAGTACTGTATGCTTTCTCGCAGGATATGAAGAAACTCTGAAGAAGTACGAGCAGTTTAGTAAATATGGGGATTTTGAAGCTGAATTTATATATAAGGGCGGAAGTGTAAAAAGGACATCGGGATTCGGTATATATGAAAAAAACGGAAATAAATGAGAAAAAAGAATTGATAGATTTTATTTATCCGGATAATGATGCAGAAAATAAAAGCAGGTATTCCCGGGTAGCAGAATTGCTGGATAAAGGAGATTATCTTTCAGCCAGAAATGAACTGCTGATGATGAACGGATATAGGGATGACTATTGGTATTATTATAATGCTATTGCCAATATGGGGCTTGGTTATGGCATTACTGCTTTAGACCTTGCCAGAAAGGCAAAATCAATATATTACCGGACCGAATATGACGATCTGATAAATAAAATACAGGATGAATTTATTGTCAATCCTGATATAGAGGATAAAACCGGTCCTCCGGCAGTAAAACCCAAATTTCATTTTTTTAAAAAACTGATTTCTGTTATCGGGGAAGTATTATCATCTATTATTCACGGCTTAGGGCAAGTATTGAAAGCAATATTTCATATAATAGGATTTTTTTGATAAAAATTTAACAAAAAAGTGTTGTAATTATCGAAAAAATTTAGTAAAATATACAAAGTAGTTTTATAAAATGTATTGGAGGACTTTGTAAATGAACACCTATAAGAGCGAAGCGATTCGTAATGTAGCTATTTTGGGGCATGGCGGCAGCGGAAAGACAACTCTCGTTGAAGCTATCGCGCTGACTAAGGGCATTATCTCACGTCAGGGACGTGTTGAAGAAGGTAATACCATTAGTGACTATGATAAAGAAGAGATTAAGCGTACCTTCTCTATCAGCACTTCTTTGATTCCTGTAGAGCATGACGGGATTAAGATCAATTTCCTTGATTGTCCCGGTTATTTCGACTTTGTAGGAGAAGTAGAGGAGGCACTTGATGCAGCAGGAGCTGCAATAATTGTAGTTAACGCTAAGGCAGGCGTTGAAGTAGGTACCATAAAGGCTTGGGAGATGTGTGAAAAGAAGAAGCTTCCCCGTATGTTCTTCGTTACAGCTATGGATGATCCCAATGCTAATTTTGCAAAAGTAGTTGAGCAGCTGACCGAGAACTTCGGTACCAAGATTGCTCCTTTCCATACACCTTTCTTTGAAAACGAGAAATTCGTAGGTTTCGTTAACGTAGTTAAGATGGGCGGAAGAAAGTTCACCAAGGGCAGTGAGTACACAGAGTGTGAGATCCCGGATTCCGTTAAGGATGATGTTGAGCTTTGCCGTCACGATCTTATCGAAGCTATCGCTGAATCAAGCGAAGAGCTCATGGAGAAGTATTTTGCAGAGGAAGAGTTCACTCAGGAAGAGATTGATAAAGCTCTTCATGCTACAGTATTTGACGGAAGTACAGTTCCGGTACTTGCAGGTGCTGCTATCAACCAGCAGGGTACTGTAATGCTTCTTAATGCGATAAAGTCATACCTCCCTTCACCTCTTAACCATAAGGTTATCGGTAAGAGTACTAAGGATGATTCTGAGTTTGCAGCTAACTATGATATCAATAAGCCTATGACCGCTAAGGTATTTAAGACAATCGTCGATCCTTTCATCGGTAAGTATTCCATGATCAAGGTTTGCTCTGGTGTTCTTACATCCGACGCAGTTATATATAATGCAGATAAGGATACAGAAGAAAAGCTTTCACGTCTTTATGTTCTCCGCGGTAAAGAGACTATCGAAGTTAAAGAACTTAACCCCGGCGATATCGGTGCTATAGGTAAGCTTTCAAATACCCAGACAGGTGATACCCTTTCTACAAAGGCTAATCCTGTTGTATTCCCCAGATGCCAGTACAGCGTTCCTTATGAGTATAAGAAAGTTGATACTAAGAATAAGGGTGATGAGGATAAGTTTGCACAGGCTATGGCTAAGCTCTGTGAAGAGGATAAGACCTTAAAGATGGTTCTTGACAAAGAGAACCGCCAGACACTTATCTATGGTATCGGCGGTCAGCAGCTTGATATCGTTGTAAGTAAGCTTTCACAGCGTTATAAGGTAGAGGTTGAGCTTTCTAAGCCCAGAGTACCTTACAGAGAGACCATCCGTAAGAAGGTTGAGAAGCAGGGCAAGTATAAGAAGCAGTCCGGCGGACACGGCCAGTACGGTGATGTTCATATTAGATTCGAGCCTTTAGGCGATATGGAGAAGTCATATGAGTTCGCAGAAGAGATCGTAGGTGGCGTAGTTCCCAAGAACTTCTTCCCTGCAGTTGAGAAGGGACTGGCTGAGTCGGTTCTTAAGGGACCTTTGGCCGGATATCCCGTTGTAGGACTTAAGGCAACATTGTTCTACGGCTCATACCATCCTGTAGATTCTTCGGAAATGGCATTCAAGCAGGCTGCACGTCTTGCATTCAAGGCTGCATTTACCGATCCTAAGGAAAACTGCAATCCTTGCTTGTTAGAGCCCATCGTTTCAATGAAGGTGCTCGTTCCCGATAAGTTCACCGGTGATATCATGGGTGACCTTAATAAGCGCAGAGGCCGTGTGCTCGGTATGAACCCTGTAGCCGGCGGCAAGCAGGAGATCATGGCTGATGTACCGTTAGCAGAGCTTTACGGATATTCTACAGATCTTCGTTCCATGACAGGTGGTATCGGTGATTACTCATATACCATCGACCGTTATGAGCAGGCTCCTGCAGATGTACAGGCTAAGGTTGTTGAGGAAGCTGCTAAGTACATGACTGAGGACGAAGAAGACTGATCGGTTAAAATCTGATTAAATCTATTGTTTGTGCTTGACTTATAGCAGATAATAATGTATTGTATGCAGGAGGACTTTTTGTTCTCCTGCATTTTTTATGTCTTTCTGAGGATTAACCCTTAGAAACTTTATGGAGTTTATAATGTTTGAACGACTTTATCCGAAAGAGTGGGTTGAATCGACTTACTCGATAGATTTTGAAAAGTATTATAATGAAGGGTTCAGAGGTATCATATTTGATATTGATAACACTTTGGTACCTCACGGAGCTGACGCTGACGAGAGAGCGATAGCACTGTTTAAACGTTTGAAAGATATCGGTTATGATGTCTGCCTGCTTTCAAACAATAAAAAGCACAGGGTAGAGAGATTTAATAAGGATGTGCATGCCAAATACATCTTTAAAGCTCAGAAGCCATATTCGAGAAATTATTATGCGGCAGCTATGAATATGCGTATATCAGTTAAATCAGTACTTTGTATAGGTGACCAGCTGTTTACCGATATATACGGAGGTAATCTTGCCGGGATACATACCATACTGGTTAATCCGATTAATAAAAAAGAAGAGATACAGATAGTATTAAAGAGAATACTTGAGAAGGTTGTACTGCACTTTTACAAGAGAAAGTTAAAGAAAGAACATAAAAGCTGGCCCGGAAGAAAATTTACCGGGTGATACACCTCATCAGTCGGCTAAAGCCTTAAAGAAAGGGAAGAATATGAATATAATGATAATAAACGGCCCGAACCTTGATATGCTCGGGATGAGACAGCCGGAAATATACGGAAAAGAAGACTATGATGACTTGTGCTACAAGATAGATGAGTGGGCAGGTGACCTTGATATCTCGGTAGATGTCAGACAAAGCAACTATGAAGGCGAGATAGTGGAGTTCCTGCATGAAGCTTTTGAGGATGATTTTGACGGTGTGATCATCAATCCTGCGGCTTACACACATTACAGCTACGCCATAAGGGATGCGTTGCTTATACTTAATGTGCCGGTTGTAGAGGTGCATCTTACAGACATCACTCAAAGAGACGAGTTCAGGCGTCATTCCGTTATCAGTGACATCTGTGCAAAGACAATAATGGGTAAAGGATTTGAAGGCTATAAAGAGGCTCTTGAATTTTTTTTCGATTTATTGTAAAAATATATTGCAAAATTTTTAATTTTAATATAAACTAAATTAGTTAAATGTGAAGACTTATTTATGGAGGATTTATTTTTATGATTTCAGCAGGTGATTTCAGAAACGGCTTAACACTTGAAATTGAAGGCGCAGTATTCCAGGTTGTTGAGTTCCAGCATGTAAAGCCCGGTAAAGGTGCTGCCTTTGTTAGAACAAAGTTAAAGAACATTATCAACGGTGGTGTTGTTGAGCGTACATTCCGTCCTACAGAGAAGTATCCCCAGGCTCATATCGAGAAGAGTGAGATGCAGTATCTCTATGCTGACGGTGATATGTATAACTTCATGAACACAGAGAACTATGAGCAGATAGCTCTTACAGCTGATCAGATTGGTGATGCTTTAAAGTTCGTTAAAGAGAATGATATGGTTAACATGCTTTCATACCAGGGCAAGGTATTCTCAGTTGAGCCCCCTATGTTTGCAGAGCTTGTTATCACTGAGACAGAGCCCGGTTTCAAGGGCGATACAGCTACAGGCGCTTCTAAGCCCGCTACTGTTGAGACAGGTGCTCAGATCATGGTTCCCCTCTTCGTTGAGAGAGGCGATAAGGTTCAGATCGATACCCGTACAGGCGAATATCTTAAGAGAATCTAATCTGAAGGTTTTTGCCATCCTGAAAGGGATGGCAAATTTTTTTGTTTTCAAATGAGATGATATATGATATAATGTAATTTAGCATTTGGCTTATCCGGATCTTATCCTGATATCGGGTCCTGAAGTCAGATGAATATTTATTCCGGTTTTCAAGATCGGTATAGAAATATCGGTAAAAGGAGTTTTATCATGGAAAATAATGTTGATTTCAAAGGCGATGTAAAAATATCCGACAGTGTAGTTGCAAGTATCGCAGGTCTTGCTGCATCTGAGATAGCAGGAGTTGATTCTTTAAGCGGTAATCTTACCAATGAGATCGTGGCTAAGTTCGGTATCAAGAACAACTCAAAAGGCGTAAAGCTTGAGATCGATAACGGCAGTGTTGTTGCTGATATATTTGTAAATGTTATATACGGATATGCCATCCCCGAAGTATCCGCAAAGGTTCAGGAGAAGGTTAAGCAGGCTATAGAGAGCATGACAGGCCTTTCTGTTATCGGTGTAAATGTCAGAGTAGTCGGTGTTACAGTTAAAGTCTGATAAGAAAAGGAATTAATGATGAAACGTAGGGAAATCAGAGAACATCTTTTGAGATTGCTTTTCTTAAAGGAGTTTCATGAAGCTGATGAGGTGGATGAACAGAATCAGCTTTATTTTGATGTTCTGCTTCCGAATGAAGGTAAAGGCGTAGATGATGCTAAGGAAGTGATGGACAGATATGATAAGCTTAAAACATATCTTCCCGAGATCGACTCAAAGCTGATAACCGAGATGCAGAAGTGGAATCTCAAAAGAGTAGGTATAGTTGAACGTAATCTGCTCAGACTTGCTACTTTTGAAGTGTTATATGATGAGATACCTTCTGCTGTTGCAATAAACGAAGCAGTAGAACTGGCTAAGATCTACGGCGGTGATCAGGCTCCAGGTTTTGTCAACGGAGTATTGAGCAGGATCGTAAAAACAAAAGAAGACACGGAACAGTGATATATGGATAAGAATCTGTTAAAAGCTGAAATAGAATATGTTAACGACATCTTAGATAAAAACCTGCCGGCTGCAGATGAATCTTACGGAAAAATCTGTGAAGCAATGCGTTACAGTGTTTTAAACGGCGGAAAAAGACTTCGCGCTATCATGCTGAATGAAGCATATAAGATGTTTTCGGACGGGCTGGAATACGAGAAAGTGATCGTTCATCCGTTTATCACTGCCATTGAGTGTATACATGGGTATTCTCTGGTGCATGACGATCTGCCGGCTATGGATAATGATGTGTTAAGGCGCGGAAAACCCACCACACATGTAGCTTTTGGCCATGCTATGGGTGTATTGGCCGGAGATGCTTTGCTTAATTATGCTTTTGAGAAAATATCACATATAGTTTCCGAGACCTATAATAACATATATGCCCTGCGTGTTTTAAAGGCTTTAAATGTTCTTTCCGTAAAAGCCGGATACAGCGGCATGATAGGCGGACAGGTACTTGATACTACCGAAAGGTACAAAGAGGATCTTGTTACTCCCGGATTTGAGGAAGTTGAAGGTACAGGTTTTAACGCTGAAGAGTTAAATAAATTGAAATTTATCCTGCGTATATATGAATTAAAGACTTCAGGTCTTTTTGAAGCTGCGCTTATGTGCGGTGCTATTTTGGGCGGAGCTAATGCAGATGAAGTAGAACTGCTTGAAACCGCAGGTTATGCTTTGGGGATCGCATTCCAGATAGAGGATGATATCCTTGATATCACTTCAAATGCGGAAACCTTAGGCAAAAGTGTTAATACTGATGAGAAAAACGATAAAGATACAGTAGTGCGGCTTTTTGGTATGGAAAAAGCCAAGGCACTTGTTGATCTATATACAAATAAGGCAGTTGACTGTCTTAAGCAAACAGGTAAAAATGCAGAATTCTTATGTGAACTGTTTGAAAGCCTGGTATACAGAAGATTATAATAACGGAAGACTGTATAATGAATATACTTGACCAAATATGTGAGCCCAATGATATAAAAAAGATCTCTCCTGATGACTATCGCGAGTTAGCGAAGGAAATCAGGCGTTTTCTTATTCAAAAAGTAAGCAATACCGGTGGACATCTCGCTTCCAATTTAGGGACAGTCGAGCTGACTATGGCATTGCATCTTTTTTTGACCTTTCCGGAGGATAAGCTCATATTTGATGTAGGTCATCAAAGCTATACACATAAGCTGCTGACAGGCAGAAAAGACGGTTTCGATAATTTAAGACAGTTCGGCGGCATGAGCGGTTTCCCGAGACGTTCGGAAAGCCCGTGTGATGCTTTTAATACCGGCCATGCATCTACATCCATATCCATAGCTGACGGTATAGTAAAAGCAAGGGATTTAAACGGTGATGATTTTAAGGTCGTAGCAGTTATAGGTGACGGTGCTTTATCCGGAGGCATGGCATTTGAGGCACTAAACAATGCCGGACGTTTCAAATCGAATATGATCATAGTTCTTAATGATAACAAGATGTCCATATCTGAAAACGTAGGCGGCATGGCAGCATATCTCGGAAAATTAAGGACTAATTCAAAATATACAGGATTTAAAATGAACGTGGAGGGGGCTTTAAAGGCACTTCCTTATATGGGAGACGAGCTTGTCAGACGTATCAAGACTTCAAAAGAGTCTATAAAGAGCCTGTTTGTCCCCGGTATGCTTTTTGAAAATATGGGTATCACATATATAGGTCCTATAGACGGACACAATATACCTTTGATGCTCAATGCTTTTGAAGCTGCCGCACAGTCTCAGAATCCGGTGCTTGTACATGTCATCACAAAAAAAGGTAAAGGATATGCGCCTGCGGAACACGATCCTTCACACTTCCACGGTGTTGAACCTTTTTATTGTAATACCGGTGAAAATAAGAATTTAAAGAATGTAAAATCATATACGGATATTTTTTCCGATACCATGATGGGGATAGGCGAAAGCAATCCTTCCGTAGTGGCAGTTACCGCAGCCATGGCTGACGGTACGGGGCTTAAGAAATGGGCTGTTTCATATCCTAACAGGTTTTTTGATGTGGGTATAGCGGAAGAGCATGCAGTGACATTGGCAGCCGGTATGGCTTCCCAGGGCATGCATCCTGTAGTAGCCATATATTCCACATTCCTGCAGCGTTCCTTTGACCAGATCATTCACGATGTTGCACTTAATCATCTACCGGTGACCTTATGTGTGGACAGGGCAGGAATAGTCGGATGTGACGGTGAGACTCATCAGGGCATATTTGATCTGTCATATCTGTCCCAGGTTCCGGGACTTGTCGTAATGGCGCCGAAAAATGCGAAGGAATTCTCCGATATGCTTGTATTTGCATGCGGATATAACGGTCCTTCAGCTATAAGATATCCGAGAGCTAAGGCTTACTACGGATGTGAGACAGATACGCCTATAGAGCTTGGTAAGGCAGAGTTACTTAAGCAAGGTAAAAAAGCAGCCGTGATCGCAGTAGGCAAAATGGTCAAGGTATTAAACGGTGTGCTTGATGAACTTGAAAGTGACGGTTACGAGCTTACATTTGTTAATGCAAGGTTTGTAAATCCCATAGATTATGAGATGGTGGATAAGCTGTGTGAGACTCATGAACTTATCATATGTGCGGAAGAGAATGTAAAGCGCGGCGGCTTTGGAGAGGCTGTAGCCGAATATATCGCTGAGAACGGCAAAAATGTGAGATTCCTTAATATTTCACTGCCTGACAGCTTCCTGCCTCATGGCAATCCTCGCGATATAAGGGATTCAATCGGGTTTGATCCCGAATCCATTAAAGAAAAAATTAAAAAAAGTATTGACGAATGCTAATTTTATGGTATAATCAACTTTGTGCTATTTAAATTACCCAAACAGTTGATTTGGCACAAGTTCACAACTGGAGGGAGGTTAGGTGTGAGATTATGTCAAACGTTATCGTAAAAGAAAACGAGTCATTGGACAGCGCTCTTCGCAGATTCAAGCGTAATTGTGCTAAGGCAGGTATCCAGCAGGAGATCCGCAAGAGAGAGCATTACGAGAAGCCCAGCGTAAGACGTAAGAAGAAGTCTGAAGCTGCTCGCAAGAGAAAGTTTAAATAAGTTTATTTATTGACCCTTGCAGGTTATCTGCAAGGGTTTTTTCTATGCTACATA